>Ga0163153_10001338_pt1 | contig 39055 bp, 37 predicted proteins | sample OliLakLV19MP6IB1_FD_148629 | JGI IMG/M metagenome (GOLD analysis project Ga0163153, IMG submission 148629) | Freshwater microbial mat bacterial communities from Lake Vanda, McMurdo Dry Valleys, Antarctica - Oligotrophic Lake LV.19.MP6.IB-1 | ecosystem: Environmental > Aquatic > Freshwater >... | reverse complement strand
CTGTTGCTATTACATTTTATCGAAAAAAACTATTCCTGTGGGAAGATTTAACACCTCTCAGTTGTCTAACATAAAAATTCGATTGGATTTCATACCTTATACCATATGGGACAACTCAGTGACGAGGTACTAATCGGGAAATCCAGAGCAGGAGATATGGCTGCCTTCAAAATGCTGGTGATGCGGCATGAAGGCAAGGTGGCAGGAGTGATCCGTTCCATGCTTGGGGCCACTCCGGAGGTGGAAGATGTAGGGCAGGAAGTGTTCATCCGGTTTTATGATGCACTCAGTAAATTTCGGGGAGATTCGCAGGTGAGCACCTACCTGGTGAGGATCGCTATTTACTTTTGTTGCATGAGAAATTGCAATGATGGATATTGTAAGGTGATTATCTAACCCAAAATTCTTTGCGCTACCTTATCTTTATTTCTTGTTTTAGTCTGTTCATTCTTTTTGCTTCGTGCAGTTCACGTGGCAAAATCAAAAGTCACCACATACGTGCTGCTCAAAAAATCAATGGGCTCTCTTTCTCACGTGAGGAAATAAAAACCATGAAGGCTTATCTGAATGAAAACAGAAAAGGCTATGACTCTATGCGCTCATTATCTTTATCCTATGAGGTAGCACTCCCGCTGCACTTTGATCCACGCCCGGATAATTTTCAATTCAAGAAAAGGGAAAATATTTCTGATTGGAAATATCAGGATACGGTATCGTTGCCATCCACTGATGAAGAGATTGCTTTCATGACCGTTGCACAACTTAGCACATTGATCAAACAAAAAAAATTAACCTCCACACGGCTAACGAATATTTATCTCACACGCATTAAAAAATTCAAAGACACATTATCATCCGTAGTTACCATAACCGAGGAACTTGCGCTGAAACAAGCTAAGCAAGCGGACGAAGAAATTGCACAAGGAAAATATCGTGGCCCTTTGCATGGACTTCCGTATGGAATCAAAGATCTTTTTGCCGTTCCCGGTTATAAAACCACCTGGGGTGCAGAGCCCTATCAAAATCAAATAATTGATGAGAAGGCAGAGGTAGTAAGAAGGCTCGAGGATGCCGGAGCAGTACTAATAGCCAAGTTAACGACCGGAGCATTGGCACGCGGTGATGTTTGGTTTGGAGGCAAAACAAAAAATCCGTGGGATCTTAAACAAGGTGCTAGCGGATCATCGGCAGGCTCTGCTTCCTCTACATCAGCAGGACTCGTTGCCTTTTCTATTGGTACCGAAACATTAGGGTCTATACTCTCACCTTCCACACGATGCGGTGTTACAGGGCTTCGTCCTTCATTTGGTGGGGTGAGTCGTGCAGGCGCAATGACGTTGTCATGGTCGATGGACAAGGCGGGACCGATTTGCCGGTCTGCCCAAGATTGTGCCATCGTATTTGAAATCATTCGTGGTAAAAATCCGGAAGGTGAAAAAGATCGTGCCGTAATTGATTATCATTTTTCGTTTAACCCACCGGACAACCTGAAAGAATACAAGATTGGGTATGCGAAAGAATTGTTCGATAAAGACACCGCCACCACGGGTGTAAACAATTCTGCGACCCTTAAATTACTTATTGAATTAGGTGCCGATTTAAAAGAAATGAAACTCCCTGACCAAGTGCCCTACGATGTGTTTGATATTATTCTGCGTTCGGAGGCAGGCGCTTATTTTGATGACCTGGTGCGCAGTCATAAAGAGCAAGCGTTATCGGAGCAAAATGCAGAATCGAGGGCCAACTCATTACGCCAATCCAGGTTCATACCGGCTGTTGAATATTTGCAAGCCAATCGTCATCGAAAAGTATTGATTGAAAAATTCAATACCCTAATGAAGGATTATGATTTCATCGTTGTGCCGGAAAATGGGAAAAATCAATCGCTGCTTACAAATCTGACAGGGCATCCTGCCATTTCTATTCCTACTGGTTTTGATAAGAAAGGACATCCTACCGCTGTAATTCTGATTGGAAATCTTTACGATGAAGGCCCTATTCTGGAAGCTGCCTATATTTTTCAGAAATCAACAGATTTTGACAATAAGCATCCACCTTACTTTATTAAATAACCGGACGCTTTGAAGTACTATTTTCTAATTCAGGTTTGCTAATCAAGAATCTTGTCAATTATCATTCTTCTTTTTAGGCAGATTTTCATTTCTGAAATACTTGTCTTCTTCATCCTCATCTCCTTTTCTGATAAGCTGACCGATCTCAAGAATCTTAAACTCTGTTCTGCGGTTTCGCTGACGCCCTTCCGGATTATCACTGCCATCAGGATGGGTGTTGCGCGCAATCGGTTTGGATTCTCCATACCCTTTCGCCACCAGGCGATTTGGATCAATGCCTTTTTGTATCAGGTAATTCACAGTGGACTGTGCTCTGCGCTGCGACAGCTCAATGTTGTAGGCATCCGAAGCCACACTGTCGGTGTGCGAACCCATTTCTATTTTTAAGTCCGAGTTGTCGTTCAGAAGTGTTACCAGCTTATCAAGTTCAATGGCTGCATCCCTTCTGATATCGGCAGAATCATAACCAAAGTAAATGTTCTCAAGAACAAAAACTTTGTTGCGCTCTTTTCTGTCCAGCACCAGAATGGTGTCGAATGTGATATTCGTAATCAAGTCCTTCAACGATTCAAGGGGCACGGATTTTCCTACCGTGGTATAAGATTGTCTCCGGGTGATAAAGCCATCCGTTTCGCCAAGCAGTGAATAGTTCTCGTTTTCGTATACGCGGAAAAGAAACTTGCCATCATTGCCGGTCACGAAATCCTGCATCACATCGCCATCCGGGTCGAGCAGCGAAACTTTTGTGTTTGGTAAAATCTCACGCGTGCTATCTTTGCGGATCATATAGGTGATACCCTGCAAAAAATAGTTGACTACCTTCAGGTTAGGATCTTCATTGATGAAGGTGTAAATGTCATCATCGCCCTTACCGCCTTCGCGATTGGATGTGAAGAACCCGCGATCGGGCTTGAATAAGAACATACCGAAATCATCTGCCGTAGAGTTTACAGGCTGGCCCAAATTCTCAACCACTGTTTTTCCATTCACGCGGTTCAGAACAAAAATGTCGAGCATACCGTAGCCGGGATGTCCATCGGAAGAAAAATACATTTTTCCATTTTCAGATACATAGGGAAATGTTTCTGCCCCTGAAGAGTTAATCTCTGCTCCCAGATTTTTTACCTTTCCGAAGCGGCCCCGTGAGTCCATCTGTGCCGAGTACAAATCCAGGTCTCCATAGCCACCTTTGCGATTGGAGGAAAAATAAAGCGTGCGTCCGTCTGCACTGAGTGCTGGTGTGGATTCCCACGCATCAGGCAAATTTATATTGATGGGCAGCGCCTCCGACCATTCTCCATTCCGGTAACGGGATATATACAAATCCACATCATTGGTGCCTTTGCGTTTTCCGGTGTTGCCCTTGGCAAAAATCATGGTCTTGCCGTCAGGTGTGAAGGTGATACATCCTTCGTTGATATTTGATTCGTTGATCAATGCAGGCAGGGGAGTGATGGTGCTAGCATTTACATTGGCGCCACTGGTCTCCGCTTTATAGATGTCGGTGAATGGTGTGCCAGTAGCCTCATAAATTTTAGAGTTGGCCCGCGATGATGTGAAATACAGTTCGTTGTTAGAATATACCGCATTGTATTCGGTAAACGGTGTGTTGATAGATTCCAGGTTTTTTACCTTATAGTAGCTCTTCTTTTCGTTAAGTTTTGCAAGATAACTGAGGCCGTCAATTTCTTTTTGCGCACGATCTTTTATTTTTTCATCCTTAGCATCCGTCTCTAAAGACTCCAATACTACACGTGCTTCATCATATTTAGAATTTGCCTGGAGGGATTTGGCATAAAACAATTTTACAGAATCTGCATTGATGCCGCGGCCGCCTGCCTTTGCATAAAATGGTTCCGCCTCCTTAATACGGTTGGATAACCGATAGGATTCTGCGATATAATAGTTTGCGCTGCCATTAGCCGGCTGCTTGCGAAGGACTCCTTTATAATAACTGATTACGCTTTCGTACTTACCGTAGCGAAATGACTTCATCGCCTTCTTTTCGGGGCTGCATGCCGCGATTGCTATGACGATACCTAAAACAACTATACCTCTTACTCTCATGCGGGCTTACTTATCCTTTAAAATTACAAAAAAATAAATGCTAAGAAGTTAACGCTGTTTTGGACAAATATTTTGTCATCCACGATTTTTCTGCCGGTATCTGCCATTTTGTTTCCCATTCTGCCTTGGTGGTTGCCAGTGTGTTGAAGGTTATGGTTGAGGCCTGCAAACGGCCTGAAGCAAAGTTGGCCTTTACTTCGCTCAACGAAATAAGGGTGACCGCGTCATCCAGATAGAATGCCACCTTGGAACGATCCAACAGATCTACTCCGGTGGCTGCCTGAATTTGTCTTAAAACACCCACCGAACTATCTATCGAACATCCGCTGGGATTATGGAAGTCTTCATCTACTGACATGATCACAAACTGATTTTTTTCAATTCGGAATGATGACTTCAAAGCCTGTCCGTGGGCGTTCCATTGTTCGCAAAAAACTTTTAGAGCCTTGCTCACCAGTTCCTCCTCATGGGAAGTAAAAGGGCGGCTTCCCTGATAAATCCACACCCTGCTTTCGGCACTTAACTCTTCAAAAGGAATATACATACATCAACTCATTAAATCTTAACACCTATTACTTCTATAAACCTTGCGCTTCGGCAATAAGTTCTGCCAGGTCCTTCACCTTTACTTCCGCTTCTTTCTCCTTGTTTTTCACACCATCGGTTATCATGGTCATGCAGAATGGGCAAGCCACAACCACCGTTGTGGCACCGGTTGCGAGCGCTTCTTCTGTGCGCGCAATGTTAATGTCCTTATTGCCCTTTTCAGGTTCTTTAAACATCTGCGCCCCACCGGCACCGCAGCATAAACCGGTTTTGCGTGAACGCTTCATTTCAACCAGGTCGGCATCGAGGGCTTTTAACACTTCTCTTGGCGCTTCATAAATGTTATTGGCGCGACCGAGATAACATGAATCGTGATACGTAATCTTCTTTCCTTTGAACGAACCTCCCTCGGTCATTTTGATCTTGCCTTCGTTGATCAGTTGCTGAAGCAATGTGGTGTGATGAACTACTTCATAGTTGCCGCCCAATTCAGGATATTCATTTTTCAATGTGTTGAAACAATGCGGGCAAGCAGTCACTATTTTCTTAATGCCATAGCCATTCAACACCTGAATGTTGCTCATGGCCTGCATCTGAAACAGAAATTCATTGCCGGCCCTGCGGGCAGGATCTCCGGTGCAGGTTTCTTCGGTGCCCAATACAGCAAACTTGATATCAACGGCATTCAGAATTTTCACGAAGGCTTGTGTCACACGCTTGGCGCGATCGTCAAACGAGCCGGCACAGCCTACCCAGAAAAGGATTTCGGGTGTTTCGCCTTTAGCTACTAATTCGGCAACGGTGGGTGCGGTCATGGTTAGTTGATGGTTATTCGTTGTTCGTATCTTCTTCTTTTGCTTACTTCTGAATCCAATTAGCCCGATCAGCTGGTGAGAATTTCCAGGGAGCAAAGCTCGTTTCGATATTCTGAAACATGGAGTTCCATTGGGCCGGTGAACCGGATTCTTCCATCGCTACGTATCTTCTTAGCTCTAAAATTATTTCGAGAGGGTTAATCATCACCGGGCACGACTCCACGCAGGCATTGCAACTGGTGCAGGCGTTGATTTCTTCTTTGGTGATGTAGTCGTTTAATAATGTCTTACCATCATTCAATCCGGGGCCACCCGTTTCTAAACTCTTGCCCACTTCTTCCATGCGATCGCGTGTGTCCATCATGATCTTGCGCGGAGAAAGTTTCTTTCCCGTAAGGTTAGCAGGGCACTCAGAAGTACACCGACCACACTCGGTACACGCGTAGGCAGCCATTAAATTATTCCACGAAAGATCGTTTACGTCCTTTGCTCCGAATCTTCCGGGTTCACCGGCAGGTGCGGCAACAGTTTCAAGGCCCAGCATCGATTTTACTTCGCGCGTAACTACGGGCATATTATTAATGTGGCCCTGCGCTTCAAGCTTGGCAAAGTAGGTATTGGGAAATGCCAGAAAGATGTGGAGGTGCTTTGAGTACGTAACATAAATGGCAAAACCCAGAATGCCTATGATATGAAACCACCAGGCAAAGCGCTCGATGATTATAAGTGTTGAGGTGTTCAGGCTTTCGAATAATGGGATCAGGAACGAACTAAAAAAAAGTGTGCCAGTGGCTACATAGTGCTCGTCCGTTGTTTGCAAAACCTGATCGCTGGCATTCATGGTGAGGATAGCCGACATCAAGACAATTTCAGTAACGAGAATAAGATTAGCATCCAGGCGAGGCCAGTTGGTCATCTCGGCCGACCAGAAGCGAGGAATCTTCATAATATTTCTTCGAGTCAGAAAAAAGACGCAAGCCAACAATACAGCTACAGCCAGAAACTCGAACACATTCATCAATACATTATAAAAACCACCCAAATATGGAGCAAATATGCGATGTGTGCCGAGCAAGCCATCAATCACAAACTCCAATACTTCCAGATTGATCACTAAGAAGCCTATATATATGAAGAAGTGAAGAGAGGCAGGAATAAAGCGCTTAAACATCTTCTTTTGACCAAAAGCCACCAAAACCATGTTGCTCAACCGCGCAGAAGGATGGTCTTTGATTTCGTTCTGCTTGCCCAGGTTTATGTTGGCCCGGATGCGCAACACCCGCTTTCGGATAAAGTAACTTGCCACACCCAGCGTAATGACGAATAGAATTTGTTGCAGATATTGCATACCAGAGAAAGAATTTGACGGGAATTTAGTTTACGTCACCGTTTGAACCTATAATATTAGAATCAAAACCTTAAAATTTCGAACTCAGTTTGCAGCAAAACTAAATTTCCATAGTTTTGTGGCCCTGTTTACACGTAAGCAGATAGAAAGTGTCGGTGACGTAGCTCAGTTGGTAGAGCAAAGGACTGAAAATCCTTGTGTCGGGGGTTCAATTCCCTCCGTCACCACAAAAATGAAAGCCTCAGAAATCTGAGGCTTTTTCATTCATCCCTGTTTATCTCTTCAATCACAGCCACAACCTTTTTCACACTCCTCCAAGGTATTGAACGGCACAACGCCATCACACCCACCCCACGTAAAGGGTTTGCACTTCTTTTCAGTCTTATCATAAAAATACCTGGTAAAGATGGCCTGGCATAGACCCGCATCAGGTTCTAAGCTACATTTTTCACTCTTTACACAATCATCTTTGCACTGTGTTAACAACAACACTAAGGGTATTAAGAATATTTTTAGCGAGCTCTTCATTATATACAATAGACACCAGGTCAATTAAAATAGTTGTAATTCTTATGTGTTGGACGTGACAACTTTTTAAACTGCACCAATAGAATTAGCTGCCACCCAAGCCGTAGTCCACGCTGCCTGAAAGTTGAACCCACCGGTTTCTCCATCCATGTCAAGTACTTCGCCAGCAAAGTATAAACCTGACACTTTCTTACTTTCCATGGAATTCAATTCAATGTCATTCAATGAAACTCCTCCACAGGTAACAAACTCTTCTTTGAATGTGGTTTTGCCTTTGATGTGAAATGGGCAGGCAAACAACAACTCAATTAACCGATTGATCACTTTATTAGATTGATCACTCCACGTTCTTCCTTCTTCTGCTCCGGCTCTCAAAGAAAGAAATTCCCATAATCTTTTTGGAAGATTGAAGAGCGGATTGCTTACTACCTGTTTTTTGCTGTTTTCATTTTTCAACTTCATCAGTGCGCTGCGCACTTCCGTTTCGGGTTTGCCTGTCCAGTTTACTAATGCCGTGAATGTATAGTGGACTTTATGAAGATCTACTGCGGCCCACGCGGAAAGTTTAATAACGGCAGGGCCACTGAGTCCCCAATGCGTAATGAGCACTGGCCCACGTTGCGAAAGTTTTGATCCAGCTATTTTTACCTCGGCATCAGGAACAGCAACGCCCATCAGGTCAGTAAACTCTTTCGAGGAATCATTGAAGGTAAACAAAGAGGGAATCGGCTGAACGATCTCATGACCAAGATCGGAAAGCCAACGGTAATTTTCTGGTTTGTTATAACCACCGGCCGCAACGATAATATGAGTCGCGGTGTATTGCTGTTCGTGGCAATGCACATGAAAAACTTTTCCCATCTTTTCTATGCGCGTTACTTCCTGGCTGATTTTGATTTCAATGTTTAATCGCTCTGCTTCGCGAAGAAAGCAATCAATAATAGTTTGAGAATTATCCGTGATCGGAAACATGCGACCATCTTCTTCGGCTTTTAGTTCCACGTCATGATTCTCAAACCACGCTACCGTATCTTTCGCCTGAAACTTTTGAAATAAACTTTTTAATGCTCGCTGTCCGCGCGGATAATGCTTTGATAAGGGAGTGGCTTCAAAGCAATGATGTGTTACGTTGCACCTTCCTCCACCCGATACTTTTACTTTTGATAATAGCTTGGACGTTTTTTCAAGAATCAAAACGCGAAAGCCTTTCTTGCTTTGTGCTGCTTCAATCGCTCCAAAGAAACCTGCTGCGCCACCTCCAATTACAATTAAGTCATACTTTGAAGGCATCATTATGCAGGTGAGATTTCATTAATGCAAAGGAACTGGAACAATGGCTAATTTTTTCATCACACGCTGGTTCACAAACCAGATAAGCACGATGGTTATAAAAGTAGTGATCGCTACTACATATCCAAGAATATCATAATGCAATAATTCACCGGAAGGAGACTGCACCACAATTAATCCTGCCGCATAAGCGGCAACACCTCCGGAGATTTGCTGAACAGAAGAATTGATACTCATGAATGCTCCGCGATCGGATTGCTCAGGTACGGCAGACAAAAGCGCCTGAGATGAAATCATGCGTGCGGTGATACCGGCAAACATAATCACGTTCATCACCATGACCAACCATAATGGTGTGACTCCCAGATTGCAATAGATCACAACGATGACGATCGTCACCAAAGAGCCCACAAAAAAAGTACGATACTTTCCCCAGCTATCGCTAAACTTTCCAATCAGCGGGCCGATAACCATCGAGCACAGCCCGGTAACGGTATATAGTAGCGGCAAACTAGCGGGTGATATTTTCAAATTGTTTACGCCAAACACCGTACCGAATGGCATCATCATAAAACCGCCCGTAGCCAGTAACGCGGTAGCTGCAAAAGTTTTAAGATAAACGGAGTTCGAAGCAGTCTTCGCCAGATGGACAAAAGCATTCCTGTCAGATTTGGTTTTCACGTGAGCATCAATGGGTTTTAAGTACATGATGATCGCGCCCATCACCACCAAACTCACGATGACAATCATGATAAAAGGAGAATGCCAATCCCACAGGTTAGCAAAATATAAACCGATAGGCAGCCCTAATACCTGGCTGGAAGCAAATGCCATTTGCACGAAACCCATCACGCGACCACGCACTTCTAAGCGAAACAAATCCGTAATGATGGCTAAGGTGATCGATCCGATTACACCGCCAAAAATTCCGGTAACGATGCGTGCCATCAGCAGTAACGAATAGGAAGTGGCTAATCCGCAAAACAGAGTGCCCACGATAAAACCGGAATAAAAAAAGATCAGTAATTTTTTTCTATCGTATTTATCAGCAAAGCCCGCAGCTAAAATTCCCGAGAGGCCCGCACTGAATGCATACGCTGACACCGCCATTCCAAATTGTTGTGGCGTGATGTTGAGATCGGGCATGAGAAAAGGGCCGAGTGGAGAAAGTACCATAAAATCCAGAATGAGTGTAAACTGGAGAATGGTGAGTATCGCCACTACAAATATTTCGTATCCTGAGAAAGTCTTTTGTTTCATGAATATGATTTAGTTCAGATTGCAAAGCAATCCTGAGTGATGCCAACAGTATGTCAGCAGACTAAAAAGCAGAATTTTCAGTTCGGTGATCAGATCACATCAATCTGTCCGCGCAACAGATCTTCAAACGTGTCGCGTCTGCGGATAAGCTTTGCTTCTCCATTCATAATGAGAACTTCGGCTGGTCTGAATCGCGAGTTGTAGTTGGACGACATGGAGTAACCATATGCCCCTGCATTTTTAATGACCAGCAGATCGCCTTCTCGTACCTCATTCAGTCTGCGATCGGAGCCCAGCGTATCTGTTTCACAGATATTGCCAACTACCGTATACATTTTATTAGATCCTGTCGGATTTGAAATGTTCAGAATTTCATGATACGCATCGTACATCATCGGGCGGATCAGGTGATTCAATCCGGAGTTCACTCCTACAAATGTTAACGATGGAGTGGGCTTCACTACGTTCGTTTTAACAAACAGATATCCGGCCTCACTCACAATATATTTTCCGGGTTCTACCCATAGCTCCAGTTTGCGACCATAACTCCGATAAAACTCAGTGAACGCTTTGCTTAACTTCAGACCGAGGTCATATACATTGGTAACGGTATCACCTTCTTTGTAAGCCACCTTAAAGCCTCCCCCAAAATCAATAAACTTAAGCGCGGAAAAATCGCGGGCGATGCCAAAAAGAATCTCGGCCATTTTAAGAAACACCTCGGTCTCTGTAATCTCTGAGCCAGTGTGTATATGCAATCCATTGATTACAATGCTATAATGCTCGGCCACCTGCGTGATCTGCGGAAGCTGGTATACGGATATTCCAAACTTGGAATTACCGTGACCGGTGGAAATCTTATAATTACCTCCCGCCATAATGTGTGGATTCAATCTCACGCAGCAAGGGTAAGAGTTGCCATATTTCTTACCAAACTTCTCCAACACAGATAGACTATCCAGGTTGATGTTCAACCCTAATTCAACACCTTCTACGATTTCTTCAAAGTCTATACAGTTAGGAGTGAACATGATGTCTTCAGAGGCAAATCCTGCTCCCAATGCCAAATGTGCCTCTTGAATAGAAACCACATCAACACCAGAACCATATTTCTTCAGCAGCTTTAAAATGGAAATATTGGTCAATGCTTTCGCGGCATATTTCACTTTCACATCCGTATCGCGGAAAGCACTCTTAATGCTTCGTAACTGATGAATGATTTTTTCAGCATCGTATACATATAGGGGCGTACCAAACTCCTTGCAGATATCCGCCACATCAAGGTCTTGAATGCGATAGGTGTTGTTTATTAATTCCATAGAAAATTGAAAGAGCAAATATACTCCGTGCTACTCACTGGCTGGTGCCCGTTGTCTATTTTTTTCTTTGTTATCTTCGCGCCTATGAAATTATTCTTCAGGCAATCAGGTCAGGGTCCACCTTTAATCATTCTGCACGGCTTATTCGGCTCGTCCGACAATTGGTTCTCTTTGGCCAAAGTTTTTGCTGAACATTTTACGGTATATCTGGTAGATCAGCGCAACCACGGTCAGTCTCCACAAAGTGATGATTTTGATTACCAATTATTGACGGAAGATTTGGCCAGGTTCATCCATGATCATCATCTTGATAAGCCTGACATCATCGGACATTCGATGGGAGGAAAGACGGCCATGAACTTCGCGGTAAAATATCCTGATCAGCTAGGTAAGCTGATCGTGGTTGATATTGCTCCCAAACAATATCCGGTGCATCACGATCACATTCTGGAGGGCCTTCATGCCATCGACCTGCAAACGCTTACTTCACGAAATGAGGCCGATCAGATTTTGAGCAATCATATCCCTGAGCCGGATGTACGTCAGTTTTTATTAAAGAATCTGTCGCGCACCAGCGATAGCAAATTTGAATGGAGGGTGAATATTCACGCCATCGATGAGCATATTGAAGAGATCGGTGCGGGCATGCAATACGAAGGACAATTCGCAGGACCTACACTTTTTATCAAGGGTGCCCGATCCAATTATTACGCTGCAGGCGATGAAGAAAACATTCTGAGTATTTTTCCAGCTGCGCAATTTGTTACCCTGAACACCGGGCATTGGGTGCAGGCAGAGGATCCGAAGGCGTTTGCTGAGACTACCCTTTCACTTTTGAATTCATGATCACCCCCGGTAAATTATTTCTGATTCCCAATGTGATTTCTGAAGAAACTCAGGCAGCGGTGATTCCTAATCAGGTGAAAGAGGTTCTTCCAAAAATAACTCATTTCCTTGCCGAAGACGTTCGCACAGCGAGGAGGTATTTGAGTAGTCTAAAGGTTTATTCTTCCCTTGAAGCATTACATTTCGAAGTTTTGAATAAAGAAACACCGCCATCAAAACTATCGGAGTTGATGACTCCAATCTCAGAAGGTTATGATGTGGGTGTGATCTCTGAATCAGGCTGCCCTGGCGTAGCCGATCCCGGAGCATTGGCTGTTCAGTTTGCCCATGAAAACAATATTCAAGTAGTTCCATTGGTTGGACCATCCTCACTATTGCTTGCCCTAATGGCTTCGGGCCTAAACGGACAACAGTTTGCATTTCAAGGTTATCTGCCCATCGATGCCAAAGAAGCTTCGCAGCGAATCAAAGACCTTGAGCGGGAATCAAAAATCAAAAATCAAACTCAGATCTTTATCGAAACTCCATATCGCAATAATTCAGTGTTTGATCATCTCTTAAAAAACCTTCAATCTGAGACAAGACTAACGGTTGCGCTTGATGTAACCGGCAAACATGAACTCATTCGCACATTAAAAGTTGAGCAATGGAAAAAACAAAAAGAAAGCTGGCCTAAAACACCCGCTGTTTTTCTATTCCTGTCCTAATCCTATTAATTCAATAGGCTAACCTCTTGTCATTTAATCTTAGTTATTATCTTTGCCCCCTTAATTGAAAATAATTTCAAACTATGCCATACTTATTCACCTCTGAGTCTGTTTCTGAAGGTCACCCAGACAAAGTAGCCGATCAAATTTCTGATGCCCTGATTGATTATTTCTTAGCGTACGATCCAAATTCCAAAGTGGCTTGCGAAACGCTGGTTACCACAGGGCAGGTAGTGCTTGCCGGGGAAGTTAAATCCGAGGCCTACCTGGATGTACAGGACATTGCCCGTGAGGTGATCAGAAAAATTGGGTATACGAAAAGTGAATACATGTTCGAAGCCAATAGTTGTGGTATCTTCTCAGCTATTCACGAACAATCTTCCGACATCAACCAGGGTGTAGAGCGAAAGAAAAAAGAAGATCAGGGTGCAGGCGATCAGGGAATGATGTTTGGCTACGCGACTAATGAAACGGATAATTATATGCCGTTACCTTTAGAGCTTGCTCATCTTCTGCTTAGAGAACTGGCAGTCATCCGCAAAGAAGGAAAAGTGATGAGGTACCTGCGCCCCGATGCAAAGTCTCAGGTAACTATCGAATACAGTGATGACAATAAGCCGCAACGTGTTGATGCCATTGTAATCTCAACCCAACATGATGACTTTGCCAAAGATGCCATCATGTTGAAAAAGATTAAGGATGATGTGGTTAACATTCTTGTGCCACGCATCATGAAGAAACTACCTAAGCGTGTGCAAAAGCTATTCAATAGTGAAATAAAATATTTTGTGAACCCTACCGGTAAGTTCGTGATTGGTGGGCCGCATGGAGATACCGGCTTAACCGGAAGAAAAATTATCGTTGATACCTATGGAGGAAAAGGCGCTCATGGTGGTGGCGCATTCTCAGGTAAAGATCCTTCTAAAGTAGACCGTTCTGCCGCCTACGCGACACGTCACATTGCCAAGAATATGGTAGCAGCAGGATTGTGTGATGAAGTGTTGGTGCAGGTGGCCTATGCCATCGGTGTTGCAAGACCGGTAGGTTTGTATGTGAACACCTATGGTACTTCTAAAGTAAGTATGACGGATGGTGAGTTGGCAAAGAAGATCGAAAAGATATTTGATATGCGTCCTTACTTTATCGAAGAGCGTTTCAAACTTCGTACTCCTATTTATTCAGAGACGGCTGCTTACGGACACATGGGCCGCGAGTCGAAAGTAGTGGAGAAAGTTTTCAATAAAGGAAAAAAGAATGAATTGAAAGTGAAGGTGGAATTATTCCCCTGGGAGAAACTAGATTATGTAGACGCAATAAAGAAAGCGTTTAAGCTTAACTAAATTAAAGTAGGAGGCAGCTCCAATAATTAAATTGGGCTGCCGTCCTCTCACACCACTGTATGTACTTGCGTATGCAGCGGTTTCTGTCTTTATACTCTTCCGTTCATTTGTTTTGTTTTAAACTTTTGAAGTTGAGCCTTCAGCGCTTCAGTAGCCAAATCCGCAGCCGCTTCAAATGATTTTGCTTGTTCTTTGGCAAAGAAATTTTGTCCGGGGGCATTCAATTTAATTTCTACCGTTTTATTCTCTATTCCTTCATTATTAATACGAAGAAAAACTTCTCCATCCACCATGCGGTCATAAAAAGTTTCCAGTTTATCTACCTTTTTCTGAATAAAGTCGATGAGTTTTTGGTCTGCGTCAAAATGAATAGAGTGAACTTGCAGTTTCATAAAAAATAATTTAAAAGTTTAACATATAATTTAATCCGGCTTTTAAAGACCAGCCGGCACGGCCTGTGGATAAGATTATTTCATAGGTAAATCTCATTGTCGTATTTTTCATGCTTTGGGGTGTGCCTGATCAAATACTTTTTTAAGTTTCTCCATCGAGTTATGCGTATAAACCTGGGTGGCTGCTAAACTGCTGTGACCCAACAAATCTTTTACGGCATTAATCTCTGCCCCTTTATTAAGTAAATGTGTGGCGTAGGTGTGTCTCAACACGTGCGGGCTCTTCTTTTCAACGGAGGTAAATAACTTCATATACTTCTTTACTGCACGATTCACCATTACCGGATAGAGTGGCTCACCCGAATCGGTAACCAATAAATACGGATGTTCCTTTTTTTCCACTTCTTTATTCCGCCCCCGGATATAGTCCTTAATAAGTATGACGAGACTGGAGGAAAATGGTATTACCCGCTCCTTATTTCTTTTACCTAAGACTCGCACAGTTCGGGCACCAAGATTAATATCACTTTCTTTCAATGCAATGAGTTCGGCAAGTCGCATGCCCGTTCCATAAAAAAGTTCTAAAATAAGTTTATCTCGCTGGCCTTTATGTCCTTCAGGAAATTCCACATTGTCCAATAACTTAATAGCGTCTTGTTCATTGACGAAGTGTGGGAGTTTCTTTTTTGTCTTCAGAATTTTGATTTTCATCATCGGATCTTTGGTGATGATTTCCTGTCGCATCAGAAACTTATAATACGACCGCAGGCAGGCAATTTTCCGATTGATGGATATGGTATCGAGTTTTGCCTCCACAAGGCTCACGATCCAGGAACGCACTAAACCATAATTAGCATCCTGCGCTTGCGTGCCATCAAATTCTTTTTTTAAATATTCTTCAAATTGTTGGAGGTCGGTCTGGTAAGCAATAACCGTTTTCGGGCTGTACCTCTTTTCGAACTGGATGTATTTTATGAATGACTCAACCATTAGTAACTATCCCACTCGCTTGTGTCGACCTAATGTAAAAAAAAATCCTCCCTGGAAAAAGTCCTGGGAGGATTGTATATGCTTTAAATGATTAGAAAATCAATAATTTTCTGAAGCGTACTGCTTCTGACGATAAGCTGCTCTGATAACTTGGCCTCTTCTTCTTACTGAAGGCTTGGTGAACGAAGTTCTCTCACGCAATTCTTTCAACACACCCGTCTTCTCAAACTTCTTTTTAAAGCGTTTCAAGGCCTTATCGATCGATTCGTTCTCTTTAATGTTAATAATCAGCATTGTTTTTAACTATTAGGGCTGCAAATATAGCAGTCTTGTATTCAGATTCGCAAGTACTACTTTAAAATAGAACGCGAAATTACCAGTTTCTGGATTTCGGAGGTCCCCTCTCCGATGGTGCATAATTTTGCGTCACGGTAGTATTTTTCGGCTGGATAATCCTTGGTATAGCCATAACCACCAAATATCTGAACTCCCTCCGTGGCAACTTCCACCGCTATTTCAGAGGCATACAGTTTAGCCATAGCCGACTCTTTATTCACACTTTTACCCTTATTTTTCAGGCCAGCAGCCCGATAAGTAAGTAATGAGGCAGCTTCGATTTTTGTGGCCATTTCAGCCAATTTGAAGGAAATACCCTGAAATGATGAAATGGGTTGGTTGAATTGGTGTCTTTCTTTGGAGTACTTGAGAGCGGCTTCGAATGCACCCATCGCGATGCCCAAACTTAGAGCAGCGATGGAAATTCTTCCACCATCCAGCACCTTTAAAGATTGAACAAATCCATCGCCTTCCTTTCCAATCATTTGACTTTTATGAATGCGGCAATCGGCAAAGATGAGTTCAGCCGTCTCAGAAGCGCGCATGCCCAATTTATTTTCCTTTTTTCCCGCACTAAAACCTTTCGTTCCCTTTTCGACAATAAAAGCGCTCATGCCGTGCGAATCGCCTATTTCTCCTGTCCTTACAATCACTACTGCAACATCACCCGATCTAGCATGAGTGATAAAATTTTTGGCTCCATTGAGAACATAATAATCCCCATCTTTAATGGCCACTGTGCGCATGTTTCCTGCATCCGATCCGGTATTGGGCTCAGTCAGACCCCATGCGCCAATCCATTCTGCCGTAGCGAGTTTGGGTAAATACTTTTGCTTCTGATCTTCATTGGCAAATTGCAGAATGTGCCCGGTACATAAAGAGTTATGAGCAGCCATCGACAACCCAATGGATCCATCTATTTTAGCCAACTCAGAGATTGCCGTAACATATTCTAAATAACCAAAGCCAGAGCCACCATATTCGTGGGGTACCAACACACCCATCAACCCAAGTTCACCCAGCTTACGAAAAAGCGGTATCGGAAATTCCTGACTTTCGTCCCACTCCATCATATATGGTTTTATCTCCCTTTCCCCAAAGTCCTTTATCATTTGGGCAATCATTTTTTGATTTTCTGTCACGTCAAAATCAATCACATCTGCTGTCATCATATCAATTAATAGTTATAAAGATTCAAAGGTATAGAATTTACCCGAACGAATGTTAGGAAGTGTTCATTTCCTATTAATTTAAGTTACCAAAGGCCATTTTGTTGTTATTTAAGGTTAATTTTGACTCCAAATTTTTAATCTTCATTATGAAAATTGCTGTAGTTGGAACTGGTTATGTAGGATTGGTTACTGGTACTTGTTTCGCGGAAACGGGTAACACGGTAACTTGCGTTGATATTGATGCAGAGAAAGTAAAAAAACTTAACAGTGGTAGAATAACCATTTATGAGCCTGGTTTGGAGCTCCTTTTTGAGCGTAATCTCAAGCAAGGCAGGCTTTTTTTTACAACAAACCTTGCCGAAGGAATTAAAGATGCTAAAATCATTTTTTTAGCCTTGCCAACACCTCCCGGTGAAGATGGCTCAGCCGATTTAAAATATATTCTTGGTGTTGCCAGCGATCTGGGGCCTCTTTTGGATCAATACACAATCGTTATTGATAAAAGTACAGTGCCTGTTGGCACGGCTGATAAAGTGAGGGATAGAATTGCAGCCAATTGCAAAGTGGAATTTGACGTGGTTTCTAATCCTGAGTTTTTACGCGAGGGTGTTGCGGTTGAAGATTTCATGAGACCCGAACGCGTAGTGATTGGAACCAGTTCTGAGAAGGCCAGAAAGATTATGGAAACATTGTATGCACCGTTCGTGCGTCAAGGTAATCCCTTGGTGTTTATGGACGAGCGCTCAGCCGAATTAACCAAGTATGCTGCAAACTCATTTCTCGCCACCAAAATTTCATTCATGAATGAAATTGCTAACCTGTGTGAACTGGTTGGTGCCGATGTGGATTCTGTACGCAAAGGTATTGGAACAGACAGCCGCATTGGAAAAAGATTTTTATTCCCAGGTATCGGTTATGGCGGAAGTTGCTTCCCGAAAGATGTACAGGCCCTTGCAAAATCTTCTTCTGATGTAAACTACCACTTTAGAATATTAGAAGCGGTGATGTCGGTTAATGCCGATCAGAAAACCAAACTTATTCCGCGCATCAAGGACTTTTATCGGGGTGATCTGAAAGGTAAAGTATTCGCCCTGTGGGGGCTCTCCTTCAAACCTCATACCGATGATATACGCGAGGCTCCCGCTCTTTATAATATCGAAGAGTTGGTAAATGCAGGTGCCACCATTAAAGCACACGATCCGGAGTCAATGGAGAATGTGAAAGGGATACTGGGCAACAAAATTCAATTCTGTGAAACGCCCTATGAAGCTGCTCAGAACGCGGATGCCGTATTCATTGCTACGGAATGGCCGGAGTTTCGTACCCCTGACTTTGATAAATTGTCATCTCTTCTGAAAAATAAAGTGATTTTTGACGGGCGCAATCTATATGACCTTGCCCACATGAAAGAACTAGGTTACACGTATTTTAGTATTGGAAGAGAAACTATTTATGGCTAGGAAAAGAGTATTAATAACAGGGGGTGCCGGGTTTCTAGGATCTCATCTTTGCGATCGGTTTATTAAAGAAGGGTATCACGTTATCGCTATGGATAACCTGATCACTGGTGACCTTAGAAACATCGAACATCTTTTTAAACTAGAGGATTTCGAGTTCTATCATCACGATGTTAGTAAGTTTGTTCACGTGCCGAGTGAGCTTCATTACATTTTACATTTTGCTTCTCCCGCAAGCCCAATCGATTATTTAAAGATCCCGATTCAAACACTAAAAGTGGGATCATTAGGTACTCATAATCTATTAGGTCTTGCAAAGGCGAAGAAGGCACGAATCATCATCGCCTCCACTTCAGAAGTATACGGTGATCCAACCGTACATCCGCAACCGGAAGAATATTACGGTAATGTCAATACGGTTGGTCCGCGAGGTGTGTATGACGAAGCCAAGCGCTTTCAGGAGGCAATCACCATGGCCTACCATACTTTTCACGGATTAGAGACACGCATTGTACGAATATTCAATACCTACGGGCCTCGCATGCGCCTAAATGACGGACGCGTATTACCTGCCTTCATAGGTCAGGCATTGCGTGGAGAAGACCTTACGGTATTTGGCGATGGCTCGCAGACGCGATCATTCTGTTATGTGGATGATCTGGTTGAAGGCATTTACCGGTTGCTTCTGTCTGACTACGCGCAGCCTATGAACATTGGCAATCCAAGTGAAATCACTATTGGAGACTTTGCAGAAGAAATTGTAAAACTTACCGGCACAAAACAAAAAGTTGTTTATAAGGATCTTCCGAAAGATGATCCGAAGCAACGTCAACCGGATATTACAAAAGCAAGAAAAATTCTTGGATGGGAACCAAAAGTTTCCAGGGCGGAAGGCCTCAAAATCACCTACGAATATTTCAAATCATTACCTCAGGAAGTACTCTATCAACGCGATCACAAGAACTTTGATAGTTACATGCGCTAATCAGGGTTCTTCGTAATAGATCACATGAAGTAATGTAGCCCCAACGGCTTTTAACGTTTCTTTGTTGATGATAGAGAGGTTGTCTTTTTGTGTATGGTGATAGTCTCCAAAAAAGCCGATACCTGCTTGGTAATGCACAATGTCAATCATAGGTATTCTGGCGAGTTGATTAACATATATGTGGTCATCTTTGATGGCGTTAACATTTTTCTTTACAAAATAATCTGAGTACCCTATTTTACCTGCCAGGGTCCAGACCTTGTCGACAATTTTAGGCGCATAGGTCATGGAGGCTCCTTCGCGAAAAAATTGTGAGCGCCTGGCACCCACCATGTCGAGCAATATTCCATAGGAAGCCGAATAATTTTTCTTGTGTTTGTTCTTAGACCAGTGTTGTGACCCCAGGCACCACCAGGAGTCGAGTCCTTCAGGTGGAGAAATAGTATTTCTAGTGTTCTCCTGTTCGCCCCAATCTTCTCCATCAAATAAAATAATATCAACACCTACTGAAGGCGACTCACTTTGACTTAAAACCCGCGCTATCTCCAGAAGAACCCCAACACCGCTAGCTCCATCATTTGCACCATCAAATGGAGCATTTTTATTTTGAAGGTCTTTATCTGCAAACGGACGTGTGTCCCAATGGGCAGCCAACAAAATTCTTTTTGATACTGCCGGATAAAAACTGGCTATGATATTTCTGAGTTTCAGTTTTTGATGATCAAAAGTGGCGGTGGCAAATTCCTGTTCCGTTACACTGGCTCCATACATTTTAAATTGATTTACGAGATAATCGCCAGCCTCCCGGTGCGCAGGACTGTTAGGTATACGGGGACCAAACTTCACCTGCTTCTCCACAAAAAAATAAGCCGAATCAGAATTGAAATCCGGCACCGGTACCTCAATCAATTGCTCTGTTACTTTTTCCTTTTCAAGCGTACAGGAGCTGACAATCATCAAAATAAGAATAGCCCATGATTCATATAACCCAAGGCTTCTTTTACCTACCATATCATCCAATTAACATAATAATTTGCTATAAAGTAAAAATCCGTTACCTTTGCATCACTTCTTGGAAAAATTCAAAAGAGGGGACCCAAAAGTCCCCTCTTTGTTTATAGAAATTTGATGGACGTTGTTGAAAAAATTAAGAATTTGGCCCAATCACACCTGAGAGACCCTGGTCATTTTGTGGTGGATGTCATATTGAGCAAGCACAAACCATACAAGGTTACGGTAGTCTTGGATGGCGATCATGGAATAACCATTGATGACTGCTCTTTGTTAAGCCGTTCTCTTTCCGAAGATTTAGATAACATCGATTTGATCAAGGACAATTTCACCCTGGAGGTAGGAACCCCCGGTTTGGATCAACCGCTGAAATTAAAAAGACAGTTTGCCAAGAATGTAGGGCGCGAACTGAAAGTTCACCGGAAAGATAAAGTCATCGTAGTGGGTTTACTAAAAGAAACTTCCGATGAAAAGATTGTGATGGAAACAGAATTGAAAGAAAAGGGAAAGAAAAAAGAATTTACTCAGACAGAAATACCTTTTAGTGAAATAGAAAAAGCAATTGTAATAGTTTCTTTTAAATAGTGACAGCTATGGATACATCGACACTTATTGAATCGTTTGCCGATTTCGCCAAACAAAAAAACATTGATCGGCCTACCATGATCCGCATTCTGGAAGACGTGTTTCGCAACATGATCCGGAAAAAGTATATCGAAGATGATAACTTCGACATTATCGTAAATGCCGACAAGGGTGACCTTGAAATCTGGCGTTTCCGCGAAATCGTAGACGATGACTCTGAAGACATTTGGGATCATGATAAAATCAGTTTAACCGAAGCGCAAAAAATCGAAAGCGATTTTGAAGTAGGCGAAGAAGTTGCCGAGCAAATTTACCTGGAAGACTTTGGTCGCAGGGCGGTAACAACCGCGCGTCAAACCTTAATGCAGAAGGTGAAAGACCTTGAAAAAGATATTCAGTATCAAAAGTATAAAGACATTGTAGGTGAAATCATCACCGGAGAAGTATATCAGGTATTGAGCCGCGAAGTGCTTTTAACGGATTCGGAAGGAAATGAAATTTCAATTCCCCGCAGTGAGCAGATTCCAAAAGACCGCTATCGCAAGGGTGAAAATGTGAAATCCGTGGTTCATAAAGTGGATATGGTGAATGGAAGCCCTAAGATTATCCTCTCACGTACCTCTCCAGAATTTCTTGAGCGATTATTCGAACAGGAAGTGCCCGAAGTGTATGACGGACTAATCACCATTAAGAAAGTTGTGCGCGAGCCGGGTGAAAGAGCAAAGGTTGCCGTGGAGTCATACGATGATCGCATTGACCCGGTAGGAGCTTGTGTGGGTATGAAGGGTTCACGCATTCATGCCGTTGTGCGCGAGTTGCAAAACGAAAACATTGACGTCATCAACTATACCGAAAATCTTGAGCTTTATATCCAGCGCGCGTTGAGCCCTGCCAAAATTGTAAGCATCAAAATTGATAAGGAAAACAAACGCGTGGCGGTTTACTTAAAGCCCGACCAGGTTTCATTGGCTATCGGAAAAGGGGGCTTGAATATTAAGCTTGCCAGCAGATTGGTAGAAATGGAAATCGATGTGTTCAGAGAAACGGATGAGTTGCAGGAAGAAGATGTTGACCTGGACGAATTCAGCGATGAAATTGAAAGTTGGGTGATCGATGAGTTAAAACGTATCGGTTTGGATACGGCACGAAGTGTATTGAATCTTAACAAAGAAGAACTTGTTCGCAGAACCGACTTGGAAGAGGAAACCGTTGACGGAATCCTGAACGTGTTGAAGAAGGAGTTTGAATAAGGTCAAACACGAATAAAAACGAGTAAAAATAATTTAAATAGCGATATTTGAGCATGGCTGAAGAAAAGTTAATAAGGTTAGGACAAGCATCACGAAAACTCAATGTGGGCCATAATACCATTCTGGATTTCCTGGCCAAAAAAGGTTTTAGTGTTGAAAATAACCCTAACGCAAAGCTTTCTCCAGAGCAGTTTGCCATGATTTCGAAGGAGTTTGCTTCCTCCGCTTCAGAAAAAGCGGAAGCTTCAGGGCTTACTATTGGAATAAAACATGTTGAAGTTGCACCCGCCAAATCTGAGCATGAAGTACATCGCAAGAAAACGGACGAGGAAGAAAGCGTTCTGATCAAAAATCTTGGTTCAAAGGAGATCTTAAAACCCAAAGAAGAACACAAAACGGAAAAAGTAGAACTGGACAAGCCGAAACTGGAAGGCTTTAAAGTATTGGGCAAGATTGAACTTGATAAAGACAAGAAAAAACCAAAGGAAAAGGAGAAAGAGATTGAGGCCGAGCCAGAAGTAATAAGCGAGCCCGTTCAACCAATTGAAGAAGTTAAGCCGGAAATTGTTGTAGCAAAAGAGAAGGTAGTAGAGAAAGTGCCTGAGAAACCTCATGTTGAAGAACTTGAGTTGATCAAAGCAAGGGCGGGAAGATTGCAAGGCCTTAAAGTAGTTGACCGAATAGAACTTCCTGTTGAGAAGAAAAAGGAACAGCCCGTTGCCTCTTCTGACTTAAGCAAAGCTGCCGCTCAGAAAAGACCACGCAAGCGCCTTCCTAACTTTAATGAACAGAAAGGTCCGGGCGGCCCTCGACCTACTCATGCACCAGGTGGTGGTCCTCACCGTCAGCCACCAAAACCATTTGCTCCTCGTCAGCCAAAGGCAGAACCTACCGATAAAGAAATTCAAGATCAGATACGTGCAACATTAGCGAAACTCAGTGGCGGACAGAAAAAAACCACAGGCGCCAAATACCGCAAGGAAAAACGTCAGGCTATTTCTGAAGCAGAAGAAGAACGCTTGTTGCAGGAGCAGGAATCATCCAAAACATTAAAAGTTACTGAATTCATTTCCGCCAACGATCTGGCTTCGATGATGAATGTATCGGTAAACGATGTAATCTCTACCTGTATGGGATTAGGCATGTTCGTTTCTATCAACCAGCGATTGGATGCTGAAGCGATCACTGTAATTGCCGATGAGTTTGGGTATGATGTTCAATTCACCTCCTCTACTGAGGAAGAAGAGCTTCAGGAACAAGAACAAGAAGAAGAAGGAGATTTAAAAGAACGTGCTCCTATCGTTACCATCATGGGCCACGTAGATCACGGTAAAACTTCTTTGCTGGATTATATCCGTCAAACAAAAGTTACGGCTTCAGAAGCCGGTGGTATTACCCAGCACATAGGTGCTTACTCGGTAACTACCAAGGGCGGAAACAAAATTGCCTTCCTTGATACACCCGGTCACGAAGCATTTACCGCCATGCGGGCGAGGGGTGCCAAGCTGACTGACATTGCTATTATTGTGGTAGCTGCGGATGATGATGTAATGCCTCAGACAAAAGAAGCGATCAATCACGCTCAGGTGGCTGGTGTACCTATTATTATCGCTATTAATAAAATTGATAAGCCGGGTGCCAACCTTGAAAAAGTAAAAGACTCTCTTTCCAAGATCAACATCCTGGTTGAAGACTGGGGTGGAAAATATCAGTGCCAGGCCATTTCGGCTAAGACAGGACAAGGTGTTGATGACCTTCTTGAAAAAATATTGTTGGAGTCAGAAATACTAAACCTGAAAGCAAATCCGGATAAGCAGGCGATCGGTTCAATCATTGAAGCTTCTCTGGATAAAGGTCGGGGATATGTAACCACATTGATGGTGCAAGCCGGAATGTTGAAGGTAGGTGATGTGATGGTAGCTGGTTCAAACCATGGCCGTGTAAAAGCCATGTTTGATGATACTGGTAAAAAGGTATTAGCCGCAGGGCCTTCAACACCGGTACAGGTGCTTGGCCTGGATGGCGCACCACAGGCGGGTGAAAAATTCCAGGTGATGGAGAGCGACCGCGAAGCGAGAGAACTTGCCAACAAGCGTGGCCAGATTATCCGTGAACAAAGTATTCGCACCAAAAAGCATATTACACTCGATGAAATCGGCAGACGTTTGGCAATCGGTTCATTCAAGCAGCTTAACGTGATCGTTAAGGGTGACGTGGATGGATCCGTAGAAGCCTTGTCGGATTCATTGTTGAAACTATCAACTGAGAAAGTTGCGGTAAGCATTATTCATAAAGCCGTTGGTCAGATCTCAGAGTCTGATGTATTGTTGGCCTCTGCTTCGGATGCGATCATCCTTGGATTTCAGGTGAGACCTTCTGTAGCCGCGAGAAGAATTGCTGATAGTGAAGAAATAGAAATCAGATTATATTCCATCATCTACGATGCCATCAACGAGATCAAGGCTGCCATGGAAGGTATGCTTGAGAAGGAGATGGAAGAAGTAATTGTTGGTAATGCAGAAGTGCGCGAAGTATTCAAGATTTCAAAGATTGGAACGGTAGCCGGTTGTATGGTAACGGATGGTTACATCAAGCGCAGCAATCCAATTCGCTTGATACGTCAGGGTATCGTAGTCTATTCAGGTGAGATGACCGCCCTGAAACGTTTCAAAGACGATGCCGCTGAAGTGAGATCAGGATTTGATTGCGGTATGAGCATTAAAAATCTCAACGACATTGAGGTCGGTGATGTGATTGAAAGCTATGAAACCCGCGAAGTGAAGAAGATTTAATTCCGAAATCAGTATCATAAAAAAAGCCCTGAGATATCGGGGCTTTTTTATTTTAAGAGTTTCCTGATTTATTTATTAAAAGCATCCTGCACATTAGGAGCATTCTCTGATCCCGCGGCTGCTTCAAATCCTTTTCTCGGACTAAAATCTTCTCCTCCGCCAAACATGTTTAGTGCCATGCGCTTGAAGAAACCTCTTACATAGGAGTTATATTCTTTAATCGTTTCGTTGTACCGTTGGCGCGCTACGTTAATCCGGTTCTCGGTGCCTTCCAGTTGAGACTGAAGTTCTTGAAAATTTTCAGTAGAACGAATCTGGGGATATGCTTCAAATGCAAGGTTGATCGCGGTATTGATTTTTCTTCCGGCAATATCCAGGTCCTCCGGAGTTTTTGCCCCCACAATACCTGCTCTGGCTTCTGTTACCGCAGTTAGAATTCCTCTTTCATTTTCAGCGGCCTCTTTTACGGTGGCTACTAAATTAGGAATCAGGTCTGCTCTTCTTTGGTACGTTGCCTGAACGTTACCAAACGCCTCATTTACATTTTCCTGAGACCTTACCGCGCTGTCATATACACCCGTTCCCCACATGAAAAATCCACCCACGAACACAACGATAATACCGATAATTACTAATGTTGTTATTAATCCTTTACTCATAATTTTCTGTTATTGATTTGGGAGGCAAATTTAAGGATTTATGTTGAAACCATTTTTAATCAGTCAATTACTATTTATTCTCCTGCTGGCGGGCTGCAAAATCGATCATGACAAAAAGGTAGACCGATCAAAGTTTCAATTTGAGATTGGCGATGATTCGGAATTGTTTTTCAGAAATGTGCGACAGGTTTTTTACGACCAATCCAGCCCTGATGGTACGTGGCAGGCCTATCGTTTTAGTGATCGTTATCTCGGAAATGAAAGACCTATCGTTCTGCCAGTGATTGTCATTAACTGGCTGAAGGATGAAGCCTATTTGTTGATCGATACCAATGAATTGCTTAGTGAAGAAGGCTATCTGGAGGTCATTATCTCTGATTCCTCCACATCTAAATCCGATACCGTTATATTGAATCAGCGTGGCCGCGAACGCATGCTTGAATTTGGAAGTCACCTTTATGAGGCTATTCAGGCTAATCAGAAAATTGTGGTAAAAAGTAAAGGCTTCCTGGTGCCCATACTAGATGAACAAATTGACCGGGAAGCCTTTAGGATAACCATGAGTGATTATTACCGTCTCATCAGGGTATTTTGACTTCCAGGGTAATATATCCAAGGGCCGTTGGACGGTCATATAATGGATGAGGTTAGATGTCCAAACATGCCTTTTTTTGAAATCCCTCTTCCCCTTGATGGGAACAGTAACTTCATCAAGGGTAGCGTCCCCAGGGCTGTAAATCAAATAAATATTTAAATTTGGATAAAATTTGACCGATAGCAAACTCAGGTAAATAAATTGTGCCGATCTGAGCCTGACAGGCTGGAAACTAAAAGGGAAGAATCGCTTAGCAATTTCTTCCCTTCCGTATTCCTTCCAGGCGTCTACTAAGACACCAAACTTCTCTCCATCAAAAACTCAGCAATCTGCACGGCATTGGTGGCAGCACCTTTACGGAGATTGTCTGAAACAATCCACATGTTCAGTGTATTCGGTTGTGATTCATCTCTCCGCATACGACCTACAAACACTTCGTCTTTTCCCTGAGAGTTGATGGGCATTGGATATACATTGTTTTTCACATCATCTTGTACAATCACCCCTGGTGTGTTTTCCAGAATCTGGCGCACTTCCTTCAGATCAAAATCATTTTCAAACTCAACATTCACGGCCTCGGAGTGACCTCCGATGGTTGGAATGCGAACGGTGGTGGCCGTAACGCCAATCGTTTGATCATTCAGAATTTTTCTGGTTTCATTCACCATCTTCATTTCCTCTTTGGTGTAACCGTTATCCAAAAATGAATCGATGTGCGGTAATGCGTTCATATCAATCTTGTGCGGATACACCTTCATGCCATTGGTAATACCCTGACGTTCTTCCATCATCTGCTGCACGGCATCTTTACCCGTGCCGGTTACGGATTGATAGGTTGAAACAACAATGCGTTTGATTTTATACCTGCTGTGCAATGGCGCTAACGCCATCACCATTTGAATCGTAGAACAATTTGGGTTGGCAATGATCAGGTCTTCGCTGGTAAGCTCTTTGCCATTGATTTCAGGCACTACCAATTTTTTTGTAGGGTCCATTCTCCAGGCAGAAGAGTTGTCAATCACCACCGTTCCTTTCGATGCGAACTTAGGAGCCCACTCTAATGAAGTTCCACCTCCTGCCGAGAAGATGGCTATATCCGGAGCAATGGTTACTGCCTCTTCCATGCCAATGATTACATACTCCTTACCCTTAAATTTTACTTTCTGGCCTACCGATTTGGCGGAGGCTACTAAATACAATTCATCAAACTCAACGTTGCGCTCTTCGAGCACCTTCAGGATTTCCTGGCCCACCAGGCCGGTTGCACCTACTACTGCTAGTTTCATTTTAATTTTTTAATTTAAGAGTTGTAAAAATACTTTATTGATCGCATCTGATGAAGAAAATACTCATCATACTCTCATTGATTTGTTCTGCATTCGTTTGCTATGCACAAGTAACCGACAATTTTTCGGATGATGATCTCACAACCAACCCAACCTGGACACCCGATAATGCTAACAACTGGACGGTTGTCAACGGTCAGCTAAGGTCAAACTCGGCCGTGGCAAGTTCTTCCTTTTATATCACCACTCCCTCCGCGAAAGCCATGGAGGCACAATGGAATTTTTATGTGCAGCTACAATTCAATACATCGGGCGCCAATTTTGTGGACGTTTATCTTATGTCGGAGCAAGCTGATCTGCTGAGTGCTACCAACAACGGATACTTTGTGCGCATCGGGGGCACACCGGATGAAATCAGTTTGTATAAAATGACTGCGGGAGTTGCCAGCCTACTCATCAACGGAACAGATGGGGTCACCAATCGTTCAAACAACCCCTTGCGGATAAAAGTAATTCGAAGCGCAAACAATAACTGGTCGCTCGAACGCGATGCGTTGGGAGGAACCAATTATCTGTTGGAAGGAACTGTGACGGATAATTCCTTTTCAACCAGCAATTTTTTTGGCTTTCGCATCCAGCAATCTACGGCAACCTTTTTCAATAAGCATTTCTTTGATGAGATCTATGCAGGAGACATTGTGGTTGAGAAGGATCCTCCTTTATTAAGTTCGTTACAGGTTTTATCGAACACGCAATTGTCGTTGCTCTTCAATGAGTCATTGAATGCCACATCGGCACAGACTACCTCTCATTATAGCGGATCCAATAATATTGGAACCCCCACGCTGGCCAAACTTCAACCTGATGAGAAGACCGTGCTCCTCACGTTCTCACAACCCTTTACCAATGGTGTCACCCATGTGCTTGGCATTAGCGGGGTACAGGATCTGGTTGGAAATACGATCGTGCCGGTAAATCAATCGTTCCTGTTTTTTCAACCTATGCCGGTGAATGCGAAAGATATTATCCTTACCGAATTTTTTGCAGACCCCAGTCCGCAGGTAGGCCTTCCTGAAGCAGAGTTCATTGAGATATACAATCGCAGTACAAATCCAATTGACCTGAATGGATGGAAATTTTCCGATGGAAATTCCGTTGCCACTTTTACCTCTCAGATTATTTTGCCCAATCAATACTGGGTTGTCTGTGCCAACGCAAATGTTTCCTTTTTTTCCTCTTCATCAAACACAAAAGGCGTATCAAATTTTCCAACACTGAACAACGGTGGAGAGTCGCTCACACTCAAAACGAAGGAAGGACTTTTAATTGATTCATTGAGTTATTCGTTAGCATGGTATCGCGATGAGGACAAACAAGAAGGCGGTTGGACACTGGAATTAATTGACACAAATAATCCCTGTGGTGAAGAAGATAACTGGGCTGCTTCTGATGATGCCCAGGGAGGAACACCGGGAAAAGTAAATTCAGTCAACGCCAACAAGCCTGATCTTACCGGGCCAAAATTATTGTCTGTTACGGTGATGAACCCCAACGAACTGTTACTTCGCTTTGATGAAAAGTTGGAGAAGCCACTCACCACCGTTGCCTTTAACATCACACCTCCAATCGATGTGACATCATCATCATTTACGTCACTTTCGCTGAGGGAAATAAAATTAGTTCTGTTGCAAGACTTGAGTCCCCGACAACTCTACACCCTTGAGATAACCAACCTACGCGACTGCAACGGCAACTTTATACTAGAAGATTTTAACCAACTCTCCTTTGCACTGCCCGAGTCGGCTGAACCTGGTGATGTATTGATTAACGAGGTATTATTTAACCCGCGATCAGGTGGAGCCGATTTCGTTGAGATTATCAATCTGTCGCCCAAATACATTAACCTGAACGGCTGGTCGCTGGCAAACCGCGAAGAAGAAATATCTATTAACCTGAAATTGATTACTGAGGTCGACTACATTCTGGAGCCTCAGGGATATCTCGTTTTTACAGTCAATGGAAGTGTGATAAAAAATGAATATCCAAATGCTCTCGAAGAAAATATTTTTAACACTTCACTACCTTCAATGAGTGATGATGAGGGTTCGATCGCTATTCTTTCGAATGAAGGGACATTGATGGACTACTTTGTTTATGATGATGGCTATCACTCGCAGTTGCTCAAAGACAAGGAGGGTGTTTCCCTTGAAAGAATCACCCTGACAGAACCCACCAACCATGCCGACAACTGGAAATCGGCCAACTCGGCATCAGGTTATGCCACACCCGGCTATCTCAACTCCAATTCACGACCCGAGAGCCCGATCGATGAAAATGCTGTGCGCATTGAGCCCGAGATTTTTGCTCCCACAGTGCCCGGCCAGGATTTTGCACAGATCAGCTATCGGTTTGATCAAAGTGCTTTGGCCGCGAATATCAAAATCGTTGACCATCAGGGCCGGCTTATCAAGGAAGTTGCCAACAATGAAACCTTAGGTTACGAAGGGTTCTTTCGCTGGGATGGCGATCGCGATGATGGCAGCAAGGCCAAAATGGGTTATTACTTTGTTTGGTTCGAGGTTTTTGACCTTGGCGGGATGGTGAAGACGTATCGGAAAAGAGTGGTGGTTGGCCGATAAAAGTAAAGCCGGAATTAATGCGATAACATTTTTTGTTTCAGGCCCTTCCCTGTATTTTTGCGCATCTTTTTCCAAACCTTAAAAGCAACATTTTTATGGCTAAATCGAATAAAAAATCAGCTGCAAAACCTATCAAGAAAGTTGTAGCAAAGGCAAAACCGGCTGCTAAGGCAAAGAAGGCTGCTCCTGCAAAACCGAAAAAAACGGTTAAAAAGAAGGCTGAGCCTAAAAAAGTGGTTGCCAAGAAGCAAGCTGTAAAGAAAGTAGCCCCAAAAGCGGCTCCTAAAAAGGCGGTTAAAGTAGCTCCAAAAGCAAAGGCAGTTGAGCCCGTAAAACCGGTGGTGAATAAGGAAGCCCCAAAAGCTAAAGAGATCAAATTGGCCAAAGCGCCAAAAGCAAAAAAATTAGAACCAAAAGTGGAAGCCACTACGGTAAAACCTCCGAAGCCGGTTCCACAGTTAACCATTTTCCCTATTGTGAATCAGAGACCCATTGCCCACAAGCCAGCCAAACCATCAACCATGTCTGAAGACAAGACACGCTACAGCGAAGTTGAGTTGAAAGAGTTTGAGACCTTGATTTTAGGTAAACTTGGAAAATCCCGCGAAGAGTTTCGCATTTTGAAAGACACCCTAAACCGCACCAACGATGCGGGCACCGATGCTACATCAGGTGGAAATACAAAAGTATTAGAAGATGGAGCCGAAACAGCCGAGAAAGAAAACCTTAGCCAGTTGGCAGCACGTCAGTTGAAATATATCACCAACCTTGAAAACGCATTAGTGCGTATCAAGAATGGTACCTATGGAATCTGCTCTGTTACAGGCAAACTCATTCCAAAAGAGCGCTTGATTGCCGTGCCACACACTACGCAGTCCATCGAGGCTAAAATGATGAAACAAGATTAAAATTAGTTGCCAGGTTGCCAGTTCACCGGTGACAGGCAACCCGGTAACCAGATAACTTAAATGGATTTTTTACAGAACCACATCGAAGCATTAATTTTTTGTTCCCCCATGCCTACCAAGGTGGTGGACATCAAAGCATGTTTATCCGAAATGTTTAATGCCGATGTACCTGATGAAGATATTGACAGTGCTTTAAAGCGACTGGAGGAAAAATTTCAGGATGATGAATTTGCCTTTCAGTTGTACAAAGCAGGTGGTGGCTACCAGTTTTTGACCAAGCCTGCTTACCAGGCCAGCATTGGCATCATGTTGAAGCAACAATCCAAGAAAAGATTGTCAACATCAGCGATGGAAACGCTTTCCATTATCGCTTACAAGCAACCCATCTCTAAAACCGAAGTAGAAAATATTCGTGGTGTAAACTGCGATTACGCTACTCAGAAATTACTGGACAAAGGACTGATTGAAATACTGGGCAAGGCCGAAACCATCGGCAGACCTTTGTTGTATGGAACCAGTCCAAAATTCATGGAATACTTCGGCATTAATGATATCAATGAACTGCCTACCCCAAAAGATTTCACAAACGAAGTAAATACCATTGGAGAGACTCCTGAAAATCAATAATTCGAATTAGTCGACCAGACTGTTCTCCGACTCATTTGAATTTTTCTTATAGCACATCAAGTATCACTGAACTTTATAACCTGAGGCTGATTGTCTTAACGATTACCTCATTAACATAAAACATTATGGCACGTCCAAGAAAAACAACCGGTAGCAGCAAGACCTCTTTTGGTAAGCGTTCAGAAGCAGAAAAATCTTTCCGGGATAAAAAGAAAAGATCAGGCAGAGGTGATGATCCTCGTGCTGGTTTCTCCCGCAGTAGCGGTGGTGATTCTGAAAGTCGTCCACGCACATCACGCTTTGGCGGAACCGGAAAACCTGCATTCGGCAAAAGGGATGGCGACTCCAGCGAGCGTCCACCTAGTAGCTTCTCACGCGGTGGTGATTCCGATCGTCCACGGCCTTCACGCTTTGGCGGAACCGGAAAGCCTTCATTTGGAAAAAGAGATGGCGACTCCAGCGAGCGCCCAAAGAGATTTTCAAAACCTTTTGAAAAAAGAGAAGGAGGCGGTGACGGACCATTTAGAAAAAGATCATCCGATTCATTTCAATCCCGCACAGACGGGCCATCACGTTTTGGAAAGAAACCTTTTCAAAAAAGAGAGGAAGGAACCGGAAGTGAAAGACCCTACAAAAAAAGAGAATCAGGTCCGTTCGAATCACGCTCCGACAGGCCTTCCGGTTTTGGTAAGAGGCCGTTCACAAAACGTGAAGGCAGTGGCGATGATAAACCGCCTTTTAGAAAAAGTAGTTCTTTTGGGTCACGGCCAGGCAGTGCACCACGATTCGAAAAGAAATCGTTTGATCGCAAAGATGAAGGTGGAGAAAGACCCTTTAAAAACAGAGAATCCAGTTCATTCGACTCACGCGGCACAAGGCCAGAAAGACCAGCCGGTTTCACCAAGAAGCCATTCACAAAGCGTGAAGAAGGCGGTGACGAAAAACCGTTCAAAAAAACCATCACACATTCATTCGATGCAAATGCAGGAGACAAGCCGCGAGAAAAGAAACCCTTTCAGAAAAAAGATGTAGAAGGTGGTGAGAGAAAACCTTTTGAAAGAAAAGAAGGTGAAGAAAAACCCTTTCGCAAAACCAGCGAATTCGGACTTCCTTACAAGAGAAAGCCATACGATAAAGAACGCAGTGAAAAACCTGCCGGGCGCGCAAAGCCAGAGCCAAAACAAAAGTCTGATCCCGACATGATTCGTTTAAACAGGTTCATGGCCAACAGCGGTGTGGGCAGTCGCAGAGAAGCAGATGAACTCATTAAGATGGGATTGGTGACAGTGAATGGAGAAACCGTTACCGAGATGGGTCATAAAGTAAAAATGACCGATGACGTTCGCTATGAAGGAAAGAAATTGAAAGCCGAAAAGCCGGTATATATCTTATTGAATAAACCAAAAGGATTCATAACCACCACGGCTGATCCGCAGGATCGCAATACAGTTATGAACTTAGTGGCTGGCGCGGGTAAAGAAAGAATTTATCCGGTGGGAAGATTGGATAGAAACACAACCGGATTATTGCTGCTTACCAATGATGGTGAACTTGCTGATAAGCTCACGCATCCCTCATACAATGTGAAGAAGATTTACCGGGTTGAATTAGATAAGCCGCTTACCAAAAATGATTTTCTAAAAATCAAAGAAGGTGTGCATTTGGAAGAAGGTCGTGCTATGGTCGATGACATCGCAGTTGTTGGCGATGACAATAGTATTATAGGACTTGAGATACACATCGGTTGGAACCGTGTTGTGCGCAGAATTTTTGAATCACTTGGTTATGAAGTGACGAGACTTGATCGCGTTGCTTACGCAGGATTGGATAAGAAAGATATCGCTCGCGGGCAGTGGAGATTCTTGAAGCCTGAAGAGATTGTGATGCTAAAGCATTTTAAATAAGACCTCTAACAGTAAAACAAAGGCGGCAGACGTTAACATCTGTCGCCTTTGTTTTTTTTACTCGCTCTTCAGGTTTTCTACTGGTTTCACAAAAATTGCGCGCCACGTTTGAGACCCGATGGTAATCACACCAAAGAAAATCAGGATTAATACGCCCAACACGATGGCCGTGCCATCAACGGATACGTGATAGGCCAATTTCTCAAGCCATAAATTATTAATAAAATAGGCCGCGGGAACAGCAATAACAATCGCAATCAGCAACACACTAAAAAATCCTTTTGATAGCAGATACACCAAAGATCCATCACTGCAGCCCAATACCTTGCGAATAGAAATTTCCTTGAGTCGGGTTTCTGTTGCATAAGTAGCCATGCCGAGCAAGCCCAGGCACGAAATGAGTATTGCCAAAAAAGATACTACACTCAATACACTTACCAGGTCTCCAAAGAAGATGTCATAAATTTTGTGCACCTCATCATAAAAGTCTTTGTAGTCTACTTTCAAGGAAGGATTCACTTTCGCCCACGCGGCTTCAATTGATTCGCCTGCCTTTGCATAGGTGCCTTTATAGGCTACCTGAAGCAAGTGAAATTCTTCAGGATTATAGATCAGCGCCATAGCGGCCATTTGCTCCATCAGCAACTGGTGGTTATAGTTTTTTACAACCCCAATAATCTGAAACCTGGATGAATCCCGTTGCAGAATAATCTCCTGACCGACTGCATCGGCTGCGCTTTCAAAATGAAATGTCTCTACTGCCTTTTCACTGATCACAATAAATTTCTTATTGACTTCGCCCGCTTCCGGCTGAAAGAATCTGCCTGCCACCAGAGAGACATCAATGTTTTTCAAATAGTCTTCGTCCACGCTGAAATAATTAATATTGCTCCAATCCTTCTCATCCAGGGAGCGCTTAAAGCTTTCTCCATAGCTGGTGCCTGCTGCGGGGATGTGCGAAGCAACTGAGACGCTTTCGATGTTGCTATACTTGAGTAGTTCCGTCTTCAGTGTTTCGGGAGAAGTGTCATTCAATTGCACAATTATTTTATTACTCATGTTAAACCCATGATCGGCCTTCAAGAACATCTGCAATTGGTTGAACACTACAATCACGGTGAGAATAAAAATCAGGGAGAAAGTAAATTGTGCCACCAACAAACCCTTACGCAAACCGATGCGCGAAAAGAGTTTTATCGAATTCAGACTCTTCAATACTTTCACCGGTTGAAATCCACTCATCACCACTGCCGGAAACAGACCCGCCAAAATTCCCACTATCAAGGCAAATGCAATGAAGATCGCATACACGGCATAATTGAGTTCCATGTCCCAGTTCATCACGCGTGCAAAACTCAGCCCCAGCATTAAGGGCTTCAGGGCGATCATCATAATCAGGGCAACTATCAAAGCGAACAAGGCAACAATAACCGATTCAGAAATAAACTGTGTGAATATCTGCCAGCGCATAGCACCCGTCACTTTACGAACACCTATTTCACGTGCCCGCGTAAGCGAACGGGCAATAGACAGATTGGTGAAATTGAAGCAGGAAGTAATCATGACCACACCGGCCAATCCGGCAAAGAAGTAAATGAATATCCAAGGCAAAAAGGGTCCGATAGGATTGTTGATGAATGGCCCTGGTGTGATGCCCATCAGCGGCTGCATTGTATATTTTATTCTTTGTTGGGTGTCCGGATTAGACAATTGCGAAAAGTGTGCTTTCTGAATTTTCTCCAAATGAGGTTGAATGTCTTCCGCCCGTTTGCCTGCTTCAATCAATATATAAACCCATCCGGCCGTGTATTGAAACCAGTTATCCAATGCCTTTTTGCGCGTACCCAATGCTTCCAGGCTTTTCACCGAAGCCATGCTGGCGAGCGCATCAAACACAATGTGTGATTTGTTGGTGGTCTCTTTTAAAACACCGGTTACTTTGTAGGTACCTAAGTCCCCTACTTTAAAAGTTTCTCCTAAAGGGTTTTCCTGACGGAATAATTTCTTAGCTGCTTTTTTGGTAAGCACCACTGAGTAAGGTTCGGTCAAAGCGGTGCGACTCTCACCATATTCCAATTCATACTCAAACACATCCAATATTTCAGGATCAGCAAAAAATCCTGCCACTGGAATATTTACATTCTGATCAAACTCAATCCAAGAATTGCCAAAGCCGCGAACGATGCGCACTGCCTTTTCTACAGAGGTATAATTGTCCAGCAACTCCTGGTGGACAGGAAGCGTGGTGGTAGCAGTCTCGTTATATTGCACACCTTGATCCGTAACGGGAATACTATTCAACCGATAAATGCGATCACGTTTAGTATTGTAGCGATCATACGTCATCTGATCAGCGACCAGCATGATGATGCCCATGCAAATCGTGAGGGCGATAGCCAAACCAAAGATGTTGATAAATGAGAAAAAGCGATGTCTTAATAAACTACGCAGTGCGGTTTTGATGTAATTCCTGAACATGACGATGCCGTTTAGTTTTTTACTAATTAAAAATGGTGATCCGATGTAGGTGTGTGTTTAGGTAGTTGAGCCAGTTGTTATTTACTCAACCATGTATACGTATAGGTTGCTGCATTTTTCTTCACCCGATAGTGCAGTTCCTTTTCCGTCAATTGAAGAATCAGATAAATCGTTTCTTCATTGCCGATGGTCATCACCAGGTTCCGATCATTGTTTTCTAACTTCCATTTTCCAACCGATACTTCTTTGATGGGCTGTGATGACTTCCAGGTTCCATCCGCTAAAAACTGAAGCTCTATGTCTTTCGATAAAGAAGTATGAGCTCCCACCCCTGACATTTCATCGGACTTAATTTTCCATACATTCTTTACCAGAAGATCTGTCTTTGAAGATTGTGCCATTCCTGCAAAAGCGAGAAGGCAACAGACTGAAAGCAGCATTAACTTTTTCATGTGCTAATTTTTATTTTTTTAAGGTCACGTGGAATCTTAGTGTCTGGAGATTTCATGCTCATTTCTTCGATTCAATTTCTTTCTTCACAATAAAATAATAAATCAAGAAGCCAAGGGATACGGATACGGCAAATAAACCGTAAGGCAACGGGGAGTCTGGCGAGGTTGGAACGTATTCCATAATGATCAGCGAAAGTCCTGCAAAGAAAGTAATCAAGCCCCATTTTAAAGAAGAGAACTTATTACTCTCTGTATGTTGCTTAAAAATGGCCTGCGTATCATCATTTACAAATCCCTTGTCGATCATTTTCTTTTTAAGAATATAATCGGTCATCACTTTGGTGAAGAAATAAATGGAGGTACCAAAACTTCCAATAATAGCGATTGGCAATAATACATCAGCGTTCATAGTTATTGAGTTTAAAGATTTTTAATTTGGTTTCGAGGCGTGAGACACGGGGACTTCGATCAATGTTGCAGCATGATTGAATATTTTTCATCATTTACTTTAATCGCAAAGTTACCAGTCTCCAGTTTCCGGTAACCGGTAACTGGAAAACCTGCAACTAATTTTTAACTAAATTCCTGCAACATCCGTATTAAGTTGCGTGTCTAACCCCAAAATGATCGATGACAAGGCGCTGGTCTCACAGGTTTTAAGTGGAGATAGGCAGGCTTTTCGTGTGCTCATCAAGCAAAACGAAAGGCTGGTGGGGCACATGATCGCCCGGCTAATCGACCGGCACGAGGACCGTGAGGAACTTTGTCAGGATGTGTTTTTGAAAGTCTATGAGAAGCTGGGGGAGTTTACCTTTCAATCAAAACTGAGTACGTGGATTGCCACCATCGCCTACCGGCATGGCATCAATCACCTGCGAAAAAAGAAAATTGAAATACGCGAACTGCCCCAAGAAGACGAACGGGAGCAATTTGTATCTGCTGAAAATGTGGAAGAAAATTTTTCGGATCAGCAATTAAATGACATGGTGATGAGCCTGATCGATCAATTGCCTCCGCACTATAAGGCGATACTCACGCTGTATCATGTGCAGGAGATGAGCTATCCGGAGATTGTTGAAATAACCGGATTGCCGGAAGGAACCGTAAAAAATTATCTATTCCGGGCACGGCAGTTATTAAAAGAAAAAGTGAAGTTGTATCTTGGTAAAGAAGAAGTACTATGAAAAGCGCAGAAGAAGAATTGCAACATCAAATTGAGATGGGGTTGGTTAACGAACCCACTGAAGATGCACGTGCCTATCAACGCGTTTTTGACGCGTTAAAAAAAGAACCTGACTTCCATGTTTCACTTCCCTTTGCCGATCGCATTTTAGCTGTGATTGAAAAGAAAGAAGAACAGCGCGACTACTGGTGGATGGCTGCCGGAATTTTTCTTACCGTAATCGCTTTGATTGTTTCGCTTGTTCTTACCAGCCCTCATTGGACCGCAGGGGTATTTACTTTCTTATCGGGTTATCCAGGTTTGGTTGTGTTTGGCATTGCTTTTATCCTTCTGCTGCATTGGGTGGATAAAAAGGTGATCAGGAAACAAATCCGGTCACTTTAAAATTGATTATTTCTGATTCATTTTAAGTAACTTTAATCCATGAATCTGATCACTATCTTAAAGGAACGCAATGCGGATTTTATCAAGATCTGTGCCTCACATAGGGTAGGAAGAATCTACGCCTTCGGTTCTTCTATAACCGATCATTTTGATCCTGCAAAAAGCGACATTGATTTAATTGTTGAGTTAGATATTCAAGATCCCATTGAATATGGAGAAACACTGCTTTCTCTTTGGAATACCCTTGAATCATTCTTTAACAGAAAAGTAGATTTACTGACTGAAGAATCGATACAGAATCCCTATTTGCGTAAAAGTATAGAAGCTACCAAGAAGTTAATCTATGACGGACAAAGCGAAAAAGTATTTGTCTGACATTTTGATTTCAATAAATCATATACAGTCATTCCCCGATGGGATTTCATCAAATTGATGAATACAAAATGAATTTTTTGGTGAAGGCAGCCGTTGAGCGACATCTGGGTATCGTTGGTGAAGCCGTTAAGAAATTTTTGGGTGAGTCTGCCGATAATCATTTGACGAATGCCTCCCATATTATTAGTTTAAGAAACAGGCTTATTCACTCATACGATAATGTGGATGACAGGATCATCTGGACAATTGTGAAAAAACATATTGCCCCTTTAAAAAACGAGGTAGAAGGCCTGTTAACACATTGATATCAGGTAGCTAACACTTGATTCTCACAATCCCTTTTCACCACCCATAAAAATTCTGAAACCTTTCCTATATTGGTTAGTTAAATCCCCTTTAATTAGTATAAAATCTACCCTCATGAAGAAACTTTACAGTTTGCTAGGCGGTATTATCA
>Ga0163153_10001336_pt1 | contig 39064 bp, 35 predicted proteins | sample OliLakLV19MP6IB1_FD_148629 | JGI IMG/M metagenome (GOLD analysis project Ga0163153, IMG submission 148629) | Freshwater microbial mat bacterial communities from Lake Vanda, McMurdo Dry Valleys, Antarctica - Oligotrophic Lake LV.19.MP6.IB-1 | ecosystem: Environmental > Aquatic > Freshwater >... | reverse complement strand
GTCGGGCGCCATCGACCTGCGCCCGCTCTTCGCGCCGCGGTCCATCGCCGTGGTCGGCGCGTCGCCGCGTCACTGGATCGCCGAGACGGTCAGCCAGAACCTGCGGGTCATGGGCAGCGACACGCGCTGCCACTTCGTGAACCCGCGCTACGACGAGCTCCATGGCCAGCCCTGCTACCCGAGCCTGGATGCTCTGCCCGAGCGGCCGGACGTCGTGCTCGTGGCGCTCAATCCGTTGCGCGCCGGGATGGTCACGAGGGATGCGGCCGCGGCGGGCATCCCCGCGGTCATCATCCCGGGTGGCGGCGTGGTCGAGGGCGGGGCGGCCGCCGCGGCGATGCAGGACGAAGTCGCGGCCATCGCCCGCGAGCACAGCCTCGCCCTGGTCGGGCCCAACTGCATGGGCGTCGTCGACTTCACGGCCAACAGCGCGACCTACATCGGTGACGTCTCACCGTACCTGCCGCGCGGCGGTGTGGCGGGCATCGCCCAGTCGGGCTCGGTGACGGACGCGTTCATCCATTCGGGCTCGCGGGTCGGCTTCAGCCGCATCATCAGCTGCGGCTCGGAGGTCGTCCTCGACGTGTGCGACTACCTCGCCTACTGCCTGGATGACCCGGAGACGACCAGCGTCATCCTGTTCCTGGAGGGCTTCAAGCGGCCAGAGCGGTTCCTGGCCCTGGCCGATCATGCCCTGGCCATCGGCAAGCCGATCATGGTCGTCAAGGTCGGGCGCAGCGATCAGGCCCAGGCCGCGGCGGTCGCCCACTCGGGCAGCCTGGCGGGTGAGGCGCGCGTGACCGACGTCGCCCTTGATGCCGCCGGCGTCATCCGCTGCGCGGACCTCGACGAGCTGCTGGAGACGGCTGAGCTCGTGGAGGGCGTGCGGCGCACTGGCCGCCGGGTCGGGCGTGGCCGGACCGGTGTGGTCACGGTGTCCACCGGCGAGGCGTCGCTCATCGCCGATCTGGCGCCGCGCACCGGTATCGACCTGCCGCCGATCCCGCCCGCCGCCCGGGATGCGATCCTGGCCGACCTGCCCACCATGGGCTACATCGGCAACCCGCTGGATCCATGGGGCGCCGACGACCCGCCGGCGGCGTATGGCGCGTGCTTCCGGGCGATGGCCGCCAGCGATGCCTACGACGTCCTGGTCCTTGTCCACGACTTCCCGTATCGGTCGTTGCCGTCCGAGGTCGGGACGGCCAACGAGGTCACCCGCGAGCTGCTCCTCGCCACGCGGGACCGGCCGGACATCCTGCCGGTGTACGTGTCGCTGACGTCCGGCGAGCCACCGCCGGAGACGAAGGCCCTGTTGGACAGCGAAGGCGACGGGGCCCCGTTGCTGCGCGGCGCGACCGAGTCATTCACGGCCATCGCCCAGGTCGCTGCCTGGGAGCAGCATCACGCACGGCGCGCGATGGACGGGCCTTGGCGCGCCGCGTGGCCGGCGCTGGTCGCCGATCGCACGACGTACGGGGCGTCGGCCATCTCGCCCGCGGGCGCCCTCGGCGCGACAGCGACGCCGACCCTCCGTTCCCTGCCCGAGCGTGAGAGCCTGGACCTGCTGCGCGATGCCGGCTGCGCCGTCACGCCGTCCATCCACGTGCCCGACGCCGAGGCGGCGGTCGAGGCCGCCCGCCCATTCGGAGGCCATGCCGTCGCCCTCAAGCTGGATGCTACGGGCCTCGCCCACAAGAGCGACCTGGGCCTCGTGCTGCTGGGCCTCGTCGGCGACGACGAGGTCCGCTCGGCGGCGCGTCGCCTGCTGGACCTGGGCGCCCACCATCGGCTCTCGGTGCGCGGCCTGTTGGTCCAGCCGATGGCTGACCAGGGCGTGGAGCTCATCGTCGGCATGCGTCGCGACGCGTCGTTCGGCCCGGTCGTGCTGGTCGGGTTCGGCGGCGTGCTGGCTGAGGTCCTCGACGACGTCCGGATGGCCCTCGCGCCGATGACCCGGGAAGCGGCCCGAGCGTTGCTCGCAGGCCTTCGCGGCGCCGCGTTACTGGATGGCGTCCGCGGCCGGCCCGCTGTCGATCGCGAGAGCGTGGTCGACCTCATCCTGGCCGTCGCCGACCTCGCGGCAGCCCGCCCGGACATCGTGGAGATCGATGCCAACCCGGTCGTCGCCTCGCCCGACGGGGCGCTGGCCGTGGACGCGCTGGTGGTGGTGCGCGATGGCTGATGCCGACGAGCCCGTCCTGCTGACCACGGTCACGCCGTGGGGCGTGCGCCTGACCCTCAACCGGCCGGCCAAGCTGAACGCCCTGAACGGAGCGCTGGTCCAGGCGCTGGTCGCCGCGCTGGACGCCGCCGAGGCAGACGACCGGGTGCGCGTGATCGTGCTGGAGGGGGCCGGCCGGGCCTTCTCGTCGGGCTACGACCTGACCGAGGAGGCCGATGGTGGCGTCCATGGCCCGGTCCAGTGGCGCGAGTTGCTGGCTGCCGATGTCGCCGCGACGCTGCGCTTCCTCGATTCGCCCAAGCCGGTCATCGCCCAGCTCCACGGCTATGCCCTGGCCGGCGGCCTGGAGCTGGCCATGGCCTGCGACCTGGTCATCGCCGCGGAGGGCACCAAGCTCGGTGAGCCGGAGATCCGCTATGGCTCCGCACCGGTGACCCTGCTCATGCCCTACCTCATCGGCCAGAAGCGGACCCGCGAGCTGCTGCTGACCGGCGATCTCATCGACGCCGTCGAGGCCGAACGGATGGGCCTCATCAACCGCGTCGTGGCGGCCGACCGACTCGTCGCCGAGGTGGATGCCCTGGCCGACAAGCTGGCCCGGACGCCGCCCGAGGTCATGGGCCCGACCAAGCGGATGCTCAATCGGGCGATGGACGCGGCCGGCTTCCGACTGGCCGTCGAGGCCGGCCTGGATCTGGGCGCGATCATCAACGCCGCGGACACGCCGGAGCAGCGCGAGTGGGATGAGATCGTCCGGCGCGATGGTCTGAAGGCGGCCCTGGCCTGGCGCGATCGGCGTTACGAGGAGCGGCGCGGAAACGACTGAGGTCCGTGGCGTCCGTGGGGTCCGTGGATGGCGCCGCTCCGGCAGTCGGGGACGAAGGTACCGGTCAAGCCTGACCGAGGGTCCCGTATCCGTCTACGTAACCGGGATGGTCTGATACGGACCGGACGCACTCGGAGGCTCGATGCCCTTCCGACGAGGGCGTCGGGGGACCACCGTCACGGCACCGAACCACACGAGGACCGACCGCTCATGACCACACACGCTCCTGCCTTCGACCACCAGATCGACCCCGTCGCCGACCGCGCGGCGACGCGCTCGCGCCGTCGTCGTCGGGGCATCCTGGGCCTGTTGCTCGGGCTCACCACCCTGAGCCTTGGCGCGGGCATGTTCTCGCTGGCGATCTTCACCGACACGGACGCGTCCACGGGCTCGTTCGAGGCCGGCACCGTCGACATCGAGTCCTCGCCGGCGATCGCCTTCACCGTCACGTCCATGGTCCCGGGCGATACGGTCACCCAGGCCCTGACCATCGACAACGCCGGCACCGCGTCCCTGCGCTACGCCCTCTCGACGGTCGCCAGCGACGCCCTCGGTGACGCCCTGACCCTGGAGATCAAGACGATCGGCACGAACTGCGCGACCTTCGACGGCACCGCCGTGCTGGCCGCCACGACCCTCGACGGGGCCGCCGTCGGCAGCAGCGCCCAGGGCGCGCAGGCCGGCGATCGGACGCTGGCCGCCGCGGCCAGTGAGGTCCTGTGCTTCCGAGTGGCCCTGCCGCTCGCCGCCGGCGACGCCCTGCAGGCAGCCACATCCGACGTGACCTTCACGTTCGATGCCGAGCAGACCGCCAACAACCCGTAAACCGCATCCCGGCTGCACGCCCGGACCGCGGCCCAGCGATGGGTCGCGGTCCGGGTCGTACCCGTTCCGACCACGAGGCGCTCCGATGTCCACGCAGACCCCGACGAGCATGAGCCAGCCGACCGCCGCAGCGACCGCCGCCGACCGCCTGCTGCGCCTCGCCCGTCGCGTGGCTGACCTGGCCCTGCTTGTGCTGATCGCCCTGGGCCTGGCCACGGTCATCCTGGGGCGCGTCCTGCCGGCCGTCGGCCATCCGGTGCTCATCGTCGCGGGGCCATCGATGGAGCCCGCCATCCCGCTCGGCTCGGCCGTCGTCCTCGCCGACGTCGCACCGAACGAGCTCCGCGTCGACGACGTCGTCAGCCTGCGCACGGGGCCGTCGCAGGCGATCTTCACCCATCGCATCGCGCGCGTGGTCGAGCGCGACGGCGCCCCCTGGATCGAGACTCGCGGTGACGCCAACGCGGCCGTCGACCCGAGCCTGACCTCGGCCGACGCCGTCATCGGACGGATCGCCGTGTCGTTGCCCGTCGCGGGCTACCTGTTGACCCTCCTGTCATCGCCGATCGGCGTCGTCTTCGCGCTGTCGCTGGGCGGGCTGCTGCTCGTGGCCGGCTGGCTGCTGGACGACCTCCTCGATGCGCGACGACGGCGCCGCATCGCGCCCGCTGCGCCGGTCATCCGAGGCCGTCGACGGATGACCACCCGACCACCGGTGGCTGCCAGGTGACGCTTCGAGGCTTCCTCGCGCTCGTCGTCGCCGGCCTTGCCCTGGTCGGTGCCGCCTCGGGTCCGACCGGCGCGACCCTGGCCCGCTTCACGGACGCTGCAGCCGTCGGCGCCTCGATCGCGTCCGACACCCTCGCGCCACCGAGCGGGGTGGCCGCCACGGGCGGAGCGGCGATCGGCCTGAGCTGGACGCCGACCGTCGACACCTACGCGAGCGGCTACCAGCTGCTGCGCTCGGCCACCAGCGGCAGCGGTCACGCGCTCGTCGCCACGATCACCCCGGCGACCTCGAGCTCGACGACGGACTCGCCGGGGACCGGGACCTGGTTCTACCTCATGCGCTCCGTCTATCAGTCGTGGCTGAGCATCCCGACGACCGAGGTCTCGGCCACGGTGAGTGCGCCGATCACGACCGCGCTGGCTGCCTGCACCACGACCGCCGCCGACACCAGCGGTGCCGGCGACAACAACGGCTACCAGAGCAACCCGGCCCGCGCCTGCGTGAACGACTCGAGCGACGCCACGGACAGCAGCAGCGGTACCGGGGGCACCCAGTCGTGCGGCACGGGCTCGACGCCCGACACGCGCAAGGACCGTCATCGCTTCTGGGGTTTCGCCCATGGCGTGCCCGGGACTGCCAGCGCCATCGATGGCATCACCGTCCGGGCCGACATCGGGATGAACAACAACGGTGGCAGCACCGCCGTGTGTGCGCAGCTTTCGTGGGACGGAGGCAGCACCTGGACCACCATGAAGTCGCTCGCCATCGGCGGCACCGCCGAGGCGACCTACACCTTCGGCGGGGCGGCCGACCTGTGGGGACGCACCTGGACTGCGGCCCAGCTGTCCGCCACGAACCTGCGGGTCCGGCTCATCAACGCATCGTCGCAGACCAACAAGCGCTTCGACCTGGACTACGTGGCCGTGTCGGTGACGTACCGCCCGTAGCCGATCGGACGTTCGGGCCGGGGACCAACGACCTGTGGTTCGGCGATTCGGTTGCCGGCGACGAGGGTGGAGCCGGCAGTGTGGGGTAGCGGCGAGTGGTGCGAGGGCGCACCGGAACCGGTGCGCCGGAGGCCGAGAGGGACCTGAAAGTACTGGACGCGAATGGGACCGCGATGGCACAGTGGGGGCTCGTCGTGCCCATCGACGCAGAGCCCTCAGGTGGGGGGCGACTGGAGGACGGATCGGATATGCGAAGACTCATCGGAGCCATGGCGTCGGCCATCGTGATCGTGGCCATGGCCGCGGGTGGCGCGTTCGCCAGCCACGCCATCACCGGGGACACGGTCGCGCCGAAGGCAAACGCTCACTGGTATGTGCCCGGCAATCCCAAGTGCGGCGAGACTCCGGACGGTGGCTTCAGCCTCAAGATCGAGGCCGAGGATCTCGGTGTCGGCAACTACGGTCCGATCCGCATCACCTTCTATAACGGCAAGCACGTCAGCTGGGAGATCCGCTCTGCCTACCTCCACACGTATGACGCCGATATCGTCATCGTCAAGGGCGGTCCGAACGCGATCCTCTACCAGTACAGCAAGGAAGACGGCGTGTCGAACAACGAGCCGGCCGACGACTCCGACACGAGGCTTACCGCACCGCGCAACCTCAACGGCGCGCAGCCGAAGTACTACGGCATCAGCCACATCCAGTTCTGCTTCGATCCGAAGGCCTGACCCGACGATCGTCCGACGCCCTCGGCCCGATGGGTCGGGGGCGTTGCCATGTCCGCCATGGTCCGGGTACGACCGCCCACCCTGGCGGTCGCACACGCCGGCCGTGTTTGCGGCATAGTCAGGTGACGTGAGCGTCCGCCTTCGTCTCCTCGTGCTGCTCTTTGTCGTCGGTTGGGCCGTCATCCTGGCCGCGATCGTCGTGCAGCAGCCGTCGTTCGGAGAGGACGTGGCCGCGCCGAACGCGCCGATCCTGCCGGATCTGGTGACATCGCCCTTGTCCGACTTCCTCATCGGGACCGATGAGCTGACCGGCGATGAGGCCCTCCGGTTCACCGCCACCATCGCGAACGTCGGCGACGGCACACTGCGCTTGGAAGCGAGGCGCTCGAATGGCTCCGATCCACGCTGGGCGGTCGTGCAGTGGTTCGACGAGCCGGATGACTCGCGCAGTGGCGCCCGGATCGACGCGAACCTGGTCTTCGGGGGCCACGGCCACGAGCACTGGCACGTGCGATTCGGGGCCGCGTATCGCCTCTCGCGTGCGGGCACGACGGACGACCTGGTCGACCAGACCAAGGCCGGCTACTGCTTCTTCGACCAGGTGCGCCTGGACCCGGCGCCTGATGGGGCACCGAGTGACTCGACCTTCGCGACAGGCAGCTGTGGTGACCAGGGCTCGATCTCGATCATGATGGGGCTGTCCCCTGGGTGGAGCGATCCATACCAGTGGTACCTGGAGGACCAGTCGGTGGACATCAGTGGCATGCCCGACGGCCGCTACCGGCTGCTCGCGGTCGCCGACCCCGACGGCTGGATCCAGGAATCCGACGAGACCAACAACGAGACCTGGGTCGACCTGGAGTTCGGCACAAACCCGGATGGGCTGCGAACGGTGACCGTCGTCGGGATCTCGACGCCCTAGATCGCACTCCAGGCTCGGCGTAGCCGAGGCAGGGCCAGGGCGGTCGCAGCCGTGAGAACCCCGAATGCGGCCGAGTCGTGGCCCTCGCCAAGGAGCAGCAGGAACCCGGGAACGGCCAGCGCTGCGAGGACATCGGACGCTCGTGCGGCCCAGGCGCTCCGGCGGGCCATGCCCACCACGACGATGCCGGCCGCGACCAGCAGGCCCGACCCGACCATCACGACGATCAAGGGCTCGGTGTCGAGCACGAAGCGCAGGCCGACGAGTGAGCCCCCACCAGAGGCTATTCGCAGCACGATGGCGGCGATGACGACCCAGCTGGCCACGACCGCAACGCGGATCCCGGTCGAAGGTCGGATCGCCTCGGGACCCACCCCGTCGCGCGACTCAGGCATGCCGATCCGTCAGTCGACGAGACGCCCCCGGGGACGGCGCGCCCGTCGTTCGCGAGCGCGCCACGTGCGGATAGCCGCCCTGGTCGCGCCGGCACCAAGCACGGTGACGTTGGCGGTCGCGAGGAGGATGAGCATCATGACGATCGGGTCCATCGCCTGATGCTGCCCGCGTCATCGCGTGGCGGTCCATGAGGCAAACGCCCTATCGAGGGGCCAAACGCGCCCTGGCCAAGCTGACCGCAGGCCGGGATCAGCGCGTGGCGCTCTCGCGTTGCGGTGTACCGATGGAGCCGACCTGCGGCTGACGACGCCGATCGTCTCGACGGTTCGCCTCGCGCGTGCGGGCGATCGCCAGCGCGCAGCCGGCGGCAAAGACCGAGATGTTGATGAGCGCGATCCCAAGGGCCAGGTGCACGAGTTCCATGACGCCCCTCGCTCCATGCGCCCCCTCCGGGCCGCTGTCATGCCAACGTGACAGGCGAGCCGCCGTCCGGCCATCACCCGTTCGGATGCGACCGGCTGGGCCTATCGGCGGGACGCGCGGCACGGGAGCCGGTGACGCGGCCGCGCGACACCCCCGTCCGCTTCACAGGCCGACCTCCAGCGTGGCCGGGTCGAGCTGTGCGTCCCAGGCGTTGTCGCTCCAGCCATCGATGACGCCGCAGTTCTGTCCATCCCAGCGTGCGTTCGGTGCGCCATCAGCGGCGCGCCACGTGACCTGGTTCCCGCGGACCTCGTGGTCGGCGCACGGACCATCGGACTGGCTCCAGACGTAGACCCCGACGTTCGACGCCGGCCGCTCCTCCCCGTAGATCACGTTGTCCAGGATCTTGTGGTTCGTGCCGCCGGCGATGAAGATGCCGACCTGCCCCACGTTGAGTAGCGTGTTGTCGCGCGCGATCGAGTGCGCCGACCCGGTGTCGCCAAGGGCGATCCCCGAACCGGATCCGGACGTCCAGTCGGTGCCCTCGAAGTGGTTGCGCTCGATGATGAACGGGTCGTCGGCGGTCCCACCGGACCGGAACATGCTGACGATGTCCTCGGTGTCACCGCCCTTGCCCTTGTTGTCGGCGATCGACCCGCCGGCGACGTCCACCAGCTGGATGAAGTTCGCCCGATGCTTCCCCTCGCGCTGGTGCGGACCGAAGATGTCCTCGTAGCGGTTCCACTCGATCCGGACGTTGGTCGAGTCGATCACGGTGATGGCCTGGGCCACCCGAGCGAAGTCGTTGGCCCGGATGGTCACGTTGTTGCAGCGTTCGAGATGGATGGCCTCGACATCGGGCCCGAGGTCCTGGAACGTGAGGCCCTCGATGAGGATGTCGTCGCAGCCGCCCATCTTGCGGACCGGCTCCGAAACCGGACGCGACAGGAACGCCGGCGTCCACGGATCGCCCGACAGGGTCGGGATGGGCACGGGGCTATGCGGGGTGGACCGGGCGAACGCGCAGGCGCTGACGATCCAGAGCGCGGTGACGAGGAGCGCGGCGCCGCGACGCCAGGTGCGAATGGGGCCCATCCCGCCGAGTCTAGGCGAATCGGCGGGATGGAGCGTGCGCAACGAGGGTCAGAGGCCGACCCGCAGCGTCGCGGGATCGAGCGGGGCACTCCAGGTGTTGTCGCTCCAACCGGAGATCGACCCGCAGTTCCCGCCGTTCCACGACGGATTGGACGACCCGTCGGCTTTGCGCCACGACACCCGGTTGCCACGAACCTCGTGGCCGGAGCAACTCGAGCTGTACTGGTTCCACACGTAGAGTCCGACGTTCGACGAGGTGCGTCGCTCGCCGTACACGATGTTGTCCAGGATCTTGTGGTTCGTGCCGCCGGCGATGAACAGGCCGACCTGCCCGACGTTGAGCAGCGTGTTGTTGCGCGCGATGGAGTAGGCGGAGCCTTCATCGCCAAGTGCGATGCCCGATCCGGAAGTTGATGTCCAGTTCGTCCCCTCGAAGTGGTTGCCTTCGATGATGAACGGCGAACTCGACGTGCCGCCCGACCGATACATGCTGACGATGTCCTCGGTGTCGCCGCCCTTGCCCTTGTTGTTGCTGATGTAGCCCCGGCTGACGTTAACGAGCTGGACGAAGTTGGCCCGGTGCTTGCCGACCCGCGCGTGCGGTCCGACGATGTCCAGGTAGCGGTTCCACTCGATCTTGACGTTCGTCGAATCGATGACGGTGATGGCCTGGGCCACCCTGGCGAAGTCGTTGCCTCGGATGGTCACGTTGTTGCAGCGCTCGAGGTGGATCGCTTCGACATCTGGGCCGAGGTCCTTGAAGGTCAGGCCCTCGATCACCAGTCCGTCGCAGCCGCCGGACTTGCGGATCGGACCTGATGTCGGTCGAGTCAGGAATGCCGTCGCCCACAGCCCTGATCCGCTCGCTGGTGGCGGCGTGGGTGTCGGTGCGGCGGTCGGTGCCGGCGTGGGTGTCGGTGCGGCGGTCGGTGCCGGCGTGGAGATCGGTGCCGGCGTAGCGATCGGTGCCGGCGTAGCGATCGGCTGAGTCGTCCCGACCGGCTGGGTCGGTGCCGTCGTCGGCGTCGGCGCGAGGGTCGGGACGACCGGCGGGTCGGTGGCGCCCGGTGTGGTCGGCGTCGCTGTCGGCGCCGGAACCACGCTGACGAGCGGGGCCGGATAGCCGGTCCCTGCTTTGGGCTCCTTCGGGGTGCCCGGCTTCTTGACCCGCCAGACCTCGAAGGCCATCAGGTGCGGGGAATTGATCTCCGCCCCCAGCTGGATCGAGAGCCCGCCGTCGGCGACCTTGGTCGTGTACGGACCCCAGCGCCGCCACTCGCCCAGACCGAGCCGGCCGACATCGTTGGCCGCCACGCGTCCCTCGAGGCGCACATCGAACGCGTGGTGGTTATCGACGACGTCCTCGATCGTGTACAGGTAGACGTCATACGTGCCGTCGGGCACAGACTGTCGAAGGGACAGCGTACCCTGCTTCCAGGCGGCCGTCTCGAGGACCGTGGCGACCTCGTCGGTGACGGCTGGCCGGGGCGCGACGTCGTTACTCGACAGGTTTGGTGAGGCGACGGTCAGGCCGTGCTTGAGGGCCGCCGCATAGCTGCGCAGATGCCGTCCCGAGATCTCCGCCGCGGGGCCGTTCACGTTGACCCCCAGCACGTAGGTCCGCGTGGATACCGGCCACGTCGAGACCCGACCGCCGCTCGGATCGAATAGGTAGGCGCGCTCCGTCGCCGCGTTGGTCCATACGGCTCTGGATCGGCCCCAATACAGGTGCCGGATCCCGTTGGTGCCCTCGCCGGTGTGGATGATCAGGTCGCCGAGGGCTGCGATCCTCGCCGAGGACGGGAAGCGGTAGGTATTGCCCGTCCGATCCTGGATCGACCAGCCGCTCAGGCTGATGGAGGCGCTGCACTTGTTGATGACGCGGACCCACTCACCGTTGGGGTTGCGGTCGTCGACCCCTGGCGCGTTGAACTGGCTGGTCGTGAACCGCACGCACGGCCTGGAGGCCGAGGCGGGATCGATGGATCCTCCGGCGAGTGCGGGCATCGCCGCGAGCATGGCCACCAGCGCGACGGCCTTCAGGGATGGCAGTCGGCTGCTGCCGCGCCGGGATCCGCGGCGCGCTGACGTGGCGACCGGGTCCTGCGGCGCCTCGCTGACCCACTCCGAACGGTCGGCGATTCGGATGTTTCTCACGATGGTCGTCCCTCTCTCCGGCACCGGGTACGTCGGAGCGGGGCACGCAAGGCATGGAGGAACCCTCGCGGCCCTCGACATCGGCATACCGGCTGCCTGCATGCAGGCCCATGGTCTTTGCGGCCCCGCCTCGCGACGGGTGTGCCCATTCGATTCGATGGCTGGCCCCAGTGTCGGGGCGGGCGGGCGCGATGCCACTGGCTCGATGGTCAGTCCGGGTGCGACCCGCGCGACGTGCTGGTGCGCGCCGCCAACGGGGTTCGCATAGGTGTGGTGCTGTCCGCGTCAGTCCTTGCTGGTACGACGACCTAGGACCAGGCGCTCTGGGGCGATCCAGTGGTGCGCCGACGCACGCGCGGCCAGTGTCCGGGCGCCGCGCCTGCTGGCTGCAAGCGACCGCTTGGCGATCGCCGACGGGCGCTTCGCGCGACCCGACGTGTCAGGCGGCGGGCGCCTTCCCCGTGCGACGCGCGACCGCTTCGCGGGCGAGGAGCACGACGAATCGCGTGTTCGTGACGAAGTAGCGCTTGGCCAGACGACGCGGCTCGGACAGCAGGCGGAAGACCCACTCCAGGCCGTGCCGCTGCATCCAGCCCGGCGCGCGGCGCAGGCCGCCGCTGTGGAAGTCGAAGGCCGCCCCGACGGCCAGGATCACAGCGGCGTCGAGGTGCGGCCGCTGTCGCGCGGCCCACAGGTCCTGCTTGGGGGCGCCGAGACCGACCCACACGTAGTCCGGCCGCGCGGCGTTGATCCCGGCGATCTCCGCCGCGTCCTCCTCTTGAGTGAGCGGCCGGTACGGGGGGGACGACGTTCCGACCACGATGAGACCGGGGTTGGTGGCCATGAAGCGCTCGGCCAGGCGTTCCGCGACGCCGGGCGCTCCGCCATAGAAGTAGTGCCGCGTCCCCATGGCGGCCGATCGGGCGATGAGCGCCGGCATCATGTCCGGGCCGCACACGCGTTCGACCGTGGCGCCACGAGCCTTGCCGACCCAGACCAGTGGGACACCGTCGGGCACGGCCAGGCTGTCGGCCGCGGCGAACACCGATCGCAGCGTGGGATCGTCCGCGCTTTCCACGATCGAGTGGACCGTGCAGAAGTGGACGTGCAGCCGACGGCCATCCGCCGGCGCGTTCGCGAGCAGTTCGAGGACGTCGGCGAAGGACGCCGCGGCGATGGGTGTGCCGATGACGGGGTAGCGGGGGAGGGGGCCGTCGGTCATGGGGCCGTCGGGCACGGCCACCGGTCCATCCGTTGACCGATCCGCGCTCCCGACGGCCGCCTCGGAGGCCGCCGGATCGATCACGACCTAGCGGCCCTCGGTCCGCAGCATGGCGGGGATCGTCCGGACGATGATCTTCACGTCCAGCCACGGCGACCAGCGATCGATGTATTCGAGGTCCTTCTGGACCCACTGGTCGAATTCGGGCTCGTGGCGGCCCTCGATCTGCCATAGGCCGGTCATGCCCGGCTTCATCGACAGTCGACGGCGATGCCAGACGTCGTAGGCGTCGACTTCGCTGGGCAGCGGCGGCCGCGGGCCGACCAGGCTCATCTCTGCGCGCAGCACGTTCCACAGCTGCGGCAGCTCGTCCAGGCTGGAGCGACGAAGGAACAGGCCGATCCGCGTCACTCGCGGGTCGCCCGTGATCTTGAAGGCGTGCCCTTTGATCTCGTTGCGGTCGCGCAGGTCATCGACCATGGCGTCCGCGTCGCGCACCATCGACCGGAACTTCACGACCTTGAATCGCCGCCCATGCAGCCCCACCCGCTCCTGGCGGAAGAGCACCGGGCGACCGTCGGTGATGACGATGGCCGCGGAGATGGCCAGGAGAAGGGGGCTGAGCACGATGAGGCCCAGCGTCCCCCCGACGAGATCGATGGCTCGCTTCGCGCCAAGCGCGATCGCCGATCGCGGGCCCGACAGCAACGAGACCACGGGTGTGCCGTCCAGGTCCTCGACGTGACTCGTGGCGATCGACAGTCGCGGCATCGCCACGGGCATCCGCACGATCTTGCCCTCTGCCTCGCACAGCGAGACGATCGATTCGATCAGGGCCCAGTCCTCGGTGACGAGGCAGATGGCGACTTCGTCGACCACCTCGCGATGGATCAGGTCCGGGAGCTCCTCGATCTGGCCGAGGTACTGCCACTGGGACGGCAGCGCGTCCGTGGCCTCCCCGAGGAACCCCATGACCCGGAGGCCAAGCTCCGGGTGCTCGTCGAGCTTGGTCGCGAACTGGCGGCCCCCGGCGCCAGTACCCAGGACGAGGAGCGTGCGCAGGTTCTGGCCGCGTCGCCGGGCCCGGCCGAACGACCAGCGCATGATGGCGCGGATCGAGACGGCAGAAACGAACAGGACGCCGAGCAGGATGACCATGTACGGCCGGCTGACGTCGGGGATCTTGGCCAGGTAGAGGAATGAGAACGAGACGAGAGCGAACAGGCTGGCCGCCCGGAAGATGACGCGTGCCTCGCTGCCCAGCGACCAGTGGGCGCGGAGGCGATAGGCGCCATGCAGCCACAGCGTCAGCACCCAGGCGGAGACGAACATCGCCAGGCCGTATACCGGCTCCGGCAGCGCGTCCGCCCAGAAGCGGCCCTCCGTGCCGCGGAACATCATGTCGGACAAGGCGACAGCCAGGATGGCCGCGAAGGCGACATCGGCGAGCATCATGGCGGCCCGCAACTGGGTGCCGTATCGGCGGATCATGTACAGCGACTCCTAGCATCGCGCGACCCTGACCGACGAGCGGCCAGGGCGGCACCCCCACGAATCTCGATCTCCGGCCGCGCGATGTGCCGCCGGGATCGAAGTGCGACCGCTTCACTACCCACAGCAGCGGTCACTGGATGAATGGTCCGAGGATACCCGCGCGAGGGGCAGTACGGAAGTGTCAGATGGGTGACAGGACGTCAGTACCGGTGCCAATCCGCACCGCGCCGCTCCTGCGATGGGGTGCGAGGTCTCAGTCGTGGCCGGCGGCTCGTTCGGGTGAGTCGGCCCCGGCGGCATTCTGGCTATCGCTCGGCGGGGACGTGGGGGCTCGCAGCGCCGCGCGGACGGACGCCAGGAAGGCCAGCCATTGCGCTGTCGCACCCACCGCGGCGCCCGCGGCCAGACCGAGTGCGGTGCCGACCGCGCCGAGTTGCCACGCCCCGAACACGCCTCCGATCGTCTGGGCCAGGGCGTCGACTGAGCGGGCTCGCACGCTCCGTCGGGCGTCGGCCAGGACGCGAAGGCCGACCCCGGGCCCCAGGGCGATGCTCGCGAGCGCATACGCGATGGCCAGCGGCAGGACGACCCCGCGGGCGGCTTCCCAGGTCTCACCGAGGAGGGCGACGCCGATCGTCGTCGGGAGCAACGTGACGATCGCCGCCCAGGCCAGAGTCGAGCCGGCCATGAGCGCGGAGATGATGAAGGCTGGTCGCTTTAGGCTCGCCGGGCCGCCGCGTCGCACGATGCGGACGCCTTCCGGCACAGCGGTGATGCTGATGCCGATGAGCAGGACCTGCATGGGCCCGATCAGCAGCTGGCCGCCCCGCAGGGCACCAGCGGCAGCCAACCCGCTGAGGGCGACGAGAGCGTAGGTCGAGACCTGGATCGCGCCGAGCGACACGAGGGCCTCCACGACGTAGCGCGAGCCCAGATCGTGGTTCCGGCGCACCCAGGCGATCGCCCCCGGCAGCGTCGGCAGGGTTCGGGACGCGATGTGCGCGCCGAGAGCCGTGATCCCGCCCGCGCCGCCCCAGACGAGGATCGGCCAGGCCAGCGACGCCGAGTTCGCGGCATCCATGACCAACAGCCCCGGCGCGAGCAGAGCGAGCCAGGCCAGATCCAGGATGAACGCCCACTCCGAGCGGCCCTTGGCGATGAACGCGAAACGCCACATGTCCTGCGCCAGCAGCCCCGGCAGGACGATGGCCAGCGACACGAACGCCGTCCCGATACTGCCGCCGAACACAAGGCCGAGGACGACGACGACGAGACCGGCCATGAGGCCGACGATCAGGGCGAGACCGGACGAACCGCGCGCGGCGGCGTGCCAGTCACCGTGCGACGTGGCGCTGTGGCGGACCATGAACGGCTCGCTGGCGAGCGCCCTCGAGGTGATGAGCGCGATCGTGTAGGTCGTGAACGCAACGCTGAAGGCACCGAAGGCCTCCGGGTCGACGGAGCGGGCGACCAGCACACCGACGGCGAAGTTGGTCAGGCTCGACAGGGCCTGGTCGGCGAATCCCCAGGACACCCGTCGCGCTGCGGCGAGGCGACTCATGCCTCCGCTCCCGCCCCGCGGCGGCGCTGGACCGCCTGGCCGTACACCTCCAGCAGGCCGGTGTAGCCGCGCGCCGGCGTGTACTCCGCGATGTAGGCCGCCTGCGCGGCCGAACCGAGCGCCCGCATCCCGTCGGGATCCGCCCATGCCTCCCGGACCGCCGCGGCAAGGGCCATCGGGTCGCCAGGAGGGACGTGTCGTCCGGTGACACCATCGACGACGAGGTCGGCTAGGCCGCCATGTCCGGAGGCGATCACTGGACGGCCGGCGGCGTAGGCCTCCAGCACGGTCAGCGGACAGACCTCATACCAGATCGAGGGCACGATGAGCGCCCGGGCGCGCCCCAGCTCGGCATCGATGGCGCCTGCTGACAGTCGTCCGACGTAGGTGATCCCCGGGTGGCGGCTCGCCGCGGCGACGACCATCGACTCCAGTGGGCCGCTGCCCGCGATCGTCAGGCGGATCTCGGCCGGCAGGCGATCCCAGGCCTCAAGCAGCGTGGCGATGCCCTTTTCCTCCGCGAGCCGCCCAACGAAGAGGAACCCATCGCCCGCGTCACCGCGGTCGAGCGGACGGATCGGCCGGTCCACGAAATTCGGCCGGACGGTGGTCCGGCTCGCCGGGATCCCGCCGCGCGCGAGCCACAGCTTCGCGAACGGTGCCAGGACCACGAACCGGTCGACGTCGCGCGTCCAGGTACGTCGGGCCCGATGGACGGCGCTCATCGCGGCCACGGTCGCGGAAGCTGCCCGGGAGTCGCGATAGCACGCATGGATCACGCCCGGCAGGGCCACCGGGAGCCCGACGCAGTCGTGGCACGGCTGCCCGTCCCGGAACAGGATGGCACTCGGACAGATGAGGCGGTAGTTGTGGAGCGTCTGCACCGTAGCGACACCCTCGGCCCGCGCGGCACTATGGATCGCTGGCGATAGGAGTGGGAACGTGTTGTGGGCGTGCAGCACGTCCGGGCGGAAGGACCGGATCGCCGCACGTACGCGCTGGGCACCCGAACGGGACCAGACGGTGTCGATCGCCAGATGCAGGCGCTCCGGCACAGATGGCGAGGCCGGGATCTCGTCGTTGTCGACTTCCAGTAGCTCGACGTCGTGGCCGCGGCGCCGGAGCAGCTCGACCTGCGCATCGAAGACACCGTCCTCGCCGCCCGCCTGCTGGTAGCGCTCGTGGACGAGCAGGACCCGCCACGGCGCCATGGTCCGTTCCGTCATCGACTGCCCGCGGTCGCTGGATCGTCGCGCCGGAGGCGCCGCCGCCGCCGTCCCCGCGTGGTCTCGCTTCGGGACGGCCCCGGTGTCATCGGCGGCGGCGGCGCCTCATCGGGGTCCGGCCACGGATCGGGCGCGCCATCATGCACAGCGCGCACGGCGGCAAGCCCGAGGCCCATCACGGACCAGAACCAGATACCCCCCTGTGGGCCTTGGAGGTAGGGATCAAAGGTCGCGTTGGCCAGTGCCGCCGCCCACAGCACGAACAGCCATCCGGTCACCTGGAGCCACGTCCGACGACCGTCGGCGCGTGCGCGCATCGCCGCCCTGAACATCGTCACGGCAAAAGCGGCGTGCAGCAGGAGCCAGAGCGTCAAGCCGGGCACGCCGCTGCGCGCCAGGATCTCGATGTGGCCGTTGTGCGGGGAGCGCAGCTCCTCGGCCTCGGTCGTATCGAAGCCGTCGGCGGCTGCCAGGGCGATCCCATATCCCTTGCCGGTCCAGAAGTAGGGCCCGTTCACCGTGTAGTCCACGATCTCGCCCCACCAGCGCAGGCGGAAGCTGCGCGTGCCCTCGAGGGAGTTGCCCGTCGAGACGAAGATGCTCGTCACGTTGTCCGTCAGCTGACTGAACGAGAACTCGCGCCGGCCACCGATGTCGACCTTCGGGTCCACCAGCATCCCGACGGTCAGCAACAGCGCGACGATGAAGAACATGCCTAGCCAGCGGCTCGATTGTCGGACGAACAGCAGGACGAGGGCCACCATCGACATCGCCACCAGCCCGCCACGGTTGACGATGGAGACGACAGCGGCGCCGCCGAGCCACGGCAGCCAGGGGAAGGGCTCGGCGAGCGTCGGGTTGCGCTCGACCCTCGCGTACAGGCCGACGAGGATGAATGCGGCGATGCCGGCGAGGATCACGCCCGCATCGCCACCTTTCGCGAACAGGAGCGGCACCGTCGTGCCCGGGATGGTGGGTGCACTCGCGCCGAGCGCGATCGCGGCCAGAAGCGACGCTGGTAGCCAGATCAACAGGTATGGGATGACGCGCCGGACCACGCGGACCGTGACCGCGAGGTGCTGCGGGGTCACGGTCGTCGCGAGGATGATCGCGAACAGTGCGTACATCCAGGCGACGGCGTCGCGTAGGGCATCGACGCCATAGCGCGGCACATAGGGGATGGTCTGGGCCGCGCCCCAGCCGATGAACAGGAGCAGCAACGCCATCACCGGCGTCAGGCGAAATCGACCCAAGGAATACAGGAGGGCGAGGATCCCGACCACGAGGACGACCTCGCCGATGAACAGCGGCGGGACCCCGATGTAGGCGAACGCTCGATTGAAGAAGGCGTAGCCCGTGAGGATCCCGGCCATTGCTGCGAGGAACACGTCAACGACGCGTGCGCCCAGGCTGGTCAGCCAGAGGCCGCCCAGCAGCGCGACGATGGCGCCGGCAGCGGGAACGGGCGCGACGGCGAGGGCGATCCCGGATCCGGCGGCGATGACCAGCGCGCCGATCCTGGCGACCGTCGATCGCTCGATCGGCACCACGCTCAGGTCGGGCCACCCACCGTTGCGGGAGCGCCCTTGCGGCTCGCCTCGTACCAGTCGATGGTCGCTCGCAGCCCGGTCTCGAAGGTCGTCTCGGCGACGAACCCGAATCGCTCGCGCGCCCGGCTCGTGTCGAGGGCCCGGCGCGGCTGCCCATCGGGCTTGGTGCTGTCCCAGCGGATCTCGCCGCCAAAGCCCGTCTGGCGTGCGATGAGCTCGACGAGGTCGCGGATCGTGATCTCCTGGCCGACACCGAGGTTGACGGGATCGGCGTCGTCGTAACGATCCGCCCCAAGGACGATGCCTTCGGCCGCGTCGTCCACGTACAGGAACTCACGCGAGGCTGATCCGCTGCCCCACACGTCGATGGCGGCAGCCCGGGCGTCGCGCGCGTCGACGCACTTCTTGATGAGCGCGGGGATCACGTGCGAGCTGCGCGGGTCGAAGTTATCGCCGGGGCCGTACAGGTTGACCGGGATGAGGTAGATGACGCGCATCCCGTACTGCTGGCGGTAGGCCTGCCCCTGGACCAGGAGCATCTTCTTGGCCAGGCCGTACGGCGCGTTCGTCTCCTCCGGGTACCCGCCCCACAGGTCGTCCTCGCGGAACGGCACGGGCGTGAACTTGGGGTAGGCACAGACCGTCCCGACGGTCACGAACTTCTCGATGCCGGCGACCCGCGCAGCCTCGATGAGCTCGATGCCCATGATCGCGTTCTCGTAGAAGAATCGGCCGGGATTCTCGCGGTTCGCCCCGATCCCCCCGACGACGGCAGCAAGATGGATGATCACGTCCGGCCGACCGTCCGCGATGGCCTGGTCGACGCCGGCTCTGAGGCGCAGGTCGTACGTCGCCGAGCGAGGCACGAAGATGTCCGCCGGGTCGGCCTCGGCCAGGCGACGCGTCACGGCACCGCCAAGGAAACCGGCCCCGCCCGTGACCATCACGCGGCGGCCCTGCAGATCGCTCATGCGATCGCGGCCCGATCCGCCCCAACGAGGGCGGTTTCCGGGTCCAGCCCCGCCTCCTTGACGTCCGAGGCCAGCATGATTCGGACGAGTTCCGCGAAGGTGGTCGTCGGCTTCCATCCGAGCAGTCGGGCCGCCTTGGAGGCGTCGCCGCACAGCTCGTCGACCTCTGTCGGCCGGAAGTAGCGAGGATCGATGACGACGTACTGCTCCCAGTCAAGCCCGGCCAGGGCGAAGGCCATCTCGACGAACTCCCGGACCGTGTGCATCTCACCGGTGGCGATCACGAAGTCATCGGGCTGATCATGCTGGAGCATGCGCCACATCGCCTCGACGTACTCCGGGGCGAACCCCCAGTCGCGCTGCGCGTCCAGGTTGCCGAGGTACAGGCGTTCCATCGTGCCGGCCAGGATGGCGGCGACCCCACGCGTCACCTTGCGCGTGACGAAGGTCGCACCGCGGCGGGGGGACTCGTGGTTGAACAGGATCCCGTTGGCCGCGAACAGGCCGTAGGCGTCGCGGTACTGGAGCGTCATGTGGTGGGCGAAGAGCTTGGAGATCGCGTACGGGCTACGCGGGCGGAAGGGCGTCGTCTCCGTCTGCGGGCGGTCCACGACGTCGCCGAACATCTCGCTCGATCCAGCCTGGTAGAAGCGCACGTCATGGTCGATGTGGCGAACGGCCTCAAGCAGCCGCAGATTGCCCATCGCCGTGCTGTCTGCCGTGAACTCGGGCATCTCGAAGCTTACCTTGACGTGGCTCTGGGCGCCGAGGTTGTAGACCTCGTCAGGCTTGACCCGGTTGAGGGTCGTGATCAGTGACGACGCATCCGACAGGTCCGAGTAGTGCAGGAACAGGCGGACGTCGTCCTCGTGGGGGTCGCGATACAGATGTTCGATCCGGCCGGTGGAGAAGGTGCTGGACCGGCGGATGAGGCCGTGGACCTCGTAGCCCTTGCCGAGCAGCAGTTCGGCAAGATACGACCCGTCCTGGCCGGTGATCCCCGTGATGAGTGCTCGTCGCATGCTAGGTGTCCCCGTCTTGCGTCGGTTCGGCTTTCGGCTGTGCCGCAGGTGCTCGACGATTGCGGACGTCGCTGCGGGACTTCGCGCTGATGACGGGCCGATCCGCCGGCTCCGGGCCAAGTCGGTTCGGCGGGTCGGAGCCTTCCGCACGTCCCTCCGGATCGGCGATGCTACCGGCGGCCGGCGCGTCATCGACATAGAGCCCGTAGTACGGCATCGCGTCGCCGGATTGCAAGGTCACGTCGTTGAGGACGGCACCGACGACATGGGCGTTGACCTTGGCCAGCGCCTCGCGACCCCGCCTGGCGAGTCGTTCGCTGGTCCGCTGGCCCCGAATCACCAGGATCGTCGCGTCGGCGTCCGTCGCGAGGACGGCCGCGTCGGTGACCGCCCCGACCGGTGCCGTGTCGATGATGACGAGGTCCGTCGCTTCGCGGATGCGCTCGAGGGTCTCCTGCATCCGGTGCGACCCGATCAATTCGGCCGGATTCGCTGGGATCGTCCCGGCCGTGATGATCGACAGGTTGGGGTCCTCCGTCGCATGGATCACGTCCGCGACCTTGAGGTCTTCATCGCGGGCAAGGTCCGTCAGACCACGGACGTTGCGCAGGCCGAACATCTCGTGCACCGCAGGCCGTCGCAGGTCGGCGTCGACGAGGATCACGCGTCGACCGCCCTGCGCGTACGCAACCGCGATATTGGACGCGACGACGGTCTTGCCCTCGCTCGGGCCGGAGCTCGTGATCAGCAGCGTGCGCAACTGCTCGTCCAGCGACGAGAAGTCAAGGTTGGTGCGCAGCGAGCGGAACGCCTCGGCAGCCGGCGAACGGGGATAGAGGAGCGTCGCGAGGCGATAGAACGACTTCCGGTTGCGGTCGCCCGGCATGTGCATGATCACGCCGAGCGTCGACAGGCCGGTCGCGCGTTCGACGTCATCTGCGGACCGAAGTCGGTCATCGAGCGTGTCCCAGACGAAGGCGACGCCGATCATCACCAGCAGGCCGAGGATCGCGGCGATGACCGTGTTGAGCAGCGGGCGCGGTGAGGCCGGCGCGACCGGGGCGACCGCAGGGTCGATGATCGTCAAGCGGTTGGACTGGTTCCGGTCGGTCAAGGCGAGCAGCGACGCATAGGTCCCGCGGAGGTCCGTCAGCCGGGCCTCGATCAGCTGCAGCCGGACCTCCTGCGCCGCGGTCCGTGTGGGGATGGCGACGAGCCCCGCGATCTCCGCCCGGATCTCCACGATCTGGTCCTGGATCGCCGCGAGGTCTTCCCCCACGAAGTCAAGGACCGGGTCCTCCTGGCTACCGACGGTGGCGGCGATCCGGAGGAGCTCAGCGGCGACGGAGGCCGCGAGGCTCGCCGCCTGTTCGGGGTCGTCCCCGGTCGCGAAGACGTCGATGAACGGCTGTTGGGCTCCGGTCACGACGGTGATGCGCTTCCTGAACACCTCGATCGGCTCGTCGATGCCGGCGTCATCGCGGACCTTGCTGAGCAGGGATCGCGAACCGGCGATCTCCGCGTAGGTCTGCGACAGGTTCATCGCCGATTGGAACTGGTCCACGTCCGGACGGGAGGACTGGAGCGCCTGGCCCACGAGGAGGCGGGTGTCCGCCTCGTAGACCTTCGGCAGGATCTGGCTCACCAGGAACGCCGCCACGGCCGCGAGGACCACCCCGAGGGCGATCCACCGCCCCCACGAGCGAAGCACGGCGATCTGACGACGGAGATCCAAGGTGGTCGGGGTCCCTTCGTGGTGATGGGCGATTCGTGGGTGATGGGCGCGGTCGATCGCCGGCTAGGCTGGTCGGACGGGTCGGTAGTATATGGGCATCCGCGCCGACTGCCAGCCGAAACGCCGGCGCTGGTGCAGGCCCGCACCATGATGCGCGTTCGACAGGCCGGGATGCGTTGACAAGCTCGGCCGCCTCGGCCAGATTGCCAGACGAGTGGTCGCAGGCCATCCATCCTTTCATCTCGCCTGCGCCGCGCCCTGAGGGATCACATGGCTATCCACAAACTTGTCCCACCAGTTCCCGTGGGGCTGGCAAGCCCACGCTTGCCCAAGGTCAGCATCGGCGTCCCGGTCTACAACGGCGAGGCGTACATCGAGGTCGCCCTGCGTTCACTGCTGGCGCAGACGTTCGAGGACCTTGAGATCGTCATCTCCGACAACGCCTCGACGGATGCGACGGAAGAGATCTGCCGTCGGATCATGGCCGAGGACGCACGCATCCGCTATGACCGTGCACCGGCGAACCGCGGCCTCGTCTGGAACCACCGGCGCGTGCTCCAGATGGCCGTCGGCGAGTACTTCATGTTCGCTCCGCACGACGACTGGTTCGCGCCGGAATACGTGGAACGCGCTGCCCAGGCGCTCGATTCCGACCCGGAGGTCACGTTTGCCTACGCCGTCACGGTCCTGGTCGATGCGCAGGGGCTCGAGATCGGTCGCGAGCGGACTCGCCAGCGTCTCCAGGACCCATCCCCCAGCACGCGGTTCTGGGATGTGCTGACGGTCCAGGGCGGGATCAATTGGTATGGCCTCACGCGTCGCCGCCTCATGGAGCGGATCGGCCAGTACGAGGCACTCCCCAGGAGCGAACGCGTGGTGATCGCTGAGCTGTCCCTGTGGGGGCCGTTCGTGCTGCTGCCTGCCGGTCTCTATTACCGGCGGATCCACGAAGGCCAGGCCACCGCGCTCCGTCGTGATCGGCGGGCAGAGCTGCAGCGACTCGATCCGGCCAAGGCGGACGGCTGGCGCGCGACCACCCCGGCGATGCTCGCGGGCTATGTGTTGCTCTTCGCTGGCGCGGTGGCGCGAGCGCCGATGAGCGTCCGAGAGCGCGTGCGTGCCTTCCTGCTCATCGGCCGCTGGATCCTCGCCAAGCTGCCGCCGTTCCGGCTAAGCGATCCGCGAACGCTCGACGTCGAGATCGAACGGACCGGCGAGGGCAAGCTGCCCTCGGGTCGCGACAACATCGGGTATTGACCGGCGCGCCGCAGCCGGTGCGGCATTCCACGGACTATCCGCCAGACACCGTCCCGCGATCTCCGGATCTCAAGCCTGCGGTAGCATCCGCCTCTCCTTCCACAGGGGGCCGCCATGACCTCTCTCACGACGCCGCTCCAGGTGCCGTCCGTCGACGACATCGCACCAGCAACGCCGTTCCGCGCGGTCGCCGACCGATACCTCGCACAGCTCGCCGAGCTCGTCGCTGCGTTCGACCTCGCCGCGCTCGAGCGGATCACCGATGTGCTGCGAGCGGCCCGCGACGCCGGAGCGACGGTGTTCATGGCGGGCAACGGCGGCAGCGCCGCGACCGCGAGCCATTGGGCGAACGACATCAACAAGGCGGCGAGCCGCTCCGGCCGGTTGCCGTTCCGCTCGATCAGCCTGACCGACGCGACCTCATGGCTCACTGCGCTCAGCAATGACGAGGGCTACGACCAGGTGTTCGCGGGACAGCTCCACAACCTGGCGCGGCCCGGCGACGTACTGGTGATGATCTCGGCCAGCGGACGCTCCCCGAACCTCATCGAGGCAGTCAAGGTCGCGCAGACGCGCGACATGCGAACGGTGGCGCTGCTGGGCTTCGATGGCGGCCTGCTCCAGGACATGGTCGATGCGTACCTCCTCGTGGCGACGCCTCGTGGCGAGTACGGGCTGGTCGAGACCGCCCACGCTATCGCCGCCGATATCGTGACGACGTTCCTGATCGACGACCGCGCCCCGACTTCATGACGCGCGTCGCCGACGGCGTGCGGCCGCGCCAGGCCGTCATCGTCGCTGGTGGACGCGGGACCCGGCTCGGCCCGCTCACGGCGGATCGCCCGAAGGCTCTCGTCGAAGTGGCCGGGCGCCCGTTCCTCGACCACCTGGTCGCGTCGGTCCGGGAGCGCGGCTTTGATCGCATCCTGCTGCTGACCGGCTACCGTGCCGACCTCATCGAGGCACACGTCGCTGCCGTCGGCGGCTGGGGCCTGGACGTGACCTGTGTCGCCACCGATCCGGCTGACGAGACCGGCCCGCGGTTCCGGGCGGCGCGGGACCACATCGACGAGCGCTTCCTGTTCATGTATTGCGACAACCTGTGGCCGATGCCGTTCGAGGCCATGTGGCAGGGCTACCTCCAGGCCGGTCTCCCCGGGATGGTGACGGTCTACGCAAACGAGGACGGCTACACGCGAGACAACGTGCGCGTCGGATCGGACGGGCGGGTGGAGCGGTATGACCGGACCCGGCAGGAGGACGGACTGCGTGGCGTCGAGATCGGCTACGGGATCTTCGAACGCAGCGTGCTGGATGTCCTCACGGATGCGAACCAGTCATTCCAGGACGCGATCTATCCGGGGCTGATCGCGGAACGGCAGCTGCAGGCATGGGTGACGTCGCATCGCTACTACAGCATCGGCCGGCCCGAACGGCTCGAGGCGGCCGCGCGATTCGTGACCGGTGCGCCGGCGGTCATCGTCGATCGAGATGGCGTCCTGAACGAGAAGCCGCCCCGCGCGGAGTACGTGAGGAGCTGGGCGGAGTGGCGATGGATCCCCGGCGCCCTGGAGGCGCTCGCGCTCCTGCGCGACGCCGGCTTCCGGGTCGTGATCGTCTCCAACCAGGCGGGTGTGGCGCGCGGCGCGATGACCCGCGACGACCTGGAGGCCATCCACGACCGGATGCGGCGCGATGTCATGGAGCACGGTGGCCGGATCGATGACATCTACGTCTGTGCGCATGACTGGGACGAGGGCTGCGCCTGCCGCAAGCCGAAGCCCGGGATGCTCCTGGATGCCCAGCGCGACCATGCCCTGGACCTCACCCGGACGCCGTTCATCGGCGATGACGAGCGGGACGCGGAGGCCGCAGCCGCAGCAGGGGCACCATCCATCCTTGTGTCCGGCGCGGATGGGCTCCTGACGGCCGTCCGCGGCCTGATCGCCGCCACGCCTGACGCGGCGGTCGCCGTGCGTGCGGGCCGATGATCCGCCGGGGCGTGCTGCCCGATCGGACCGATGGCATGATCGTCACGCGGACGCCCCTTCGTCTGAGCTTCGCCGGCGGCGGCACCGACCTCCCCGCGTACTACGAGCGGCTGGACGGCGCCGTGCTGTCGTCCGCGATCGACCAGTACGTCTACGTGACGGTCAAGCGCCACGGATCCTTCTTCGACGAGCCGATCCGCGTGAACTACGCGAAGAGCGAGATGGTCGAACGCGTCGACGACATCCAGAACGACATCGTGCGCGAGTCACTGCGCTTCCTCGGGATCGACGCTCCGATCTACGTCAGCGTGGTCGGCGATCTGCCCGCCTCGTCGGGTCTCGGGGGGTCGAGCAGCTTCGCGGTGGGCCTGCTCAACGCGCTCCATGCCTACCGCGGTGAGCGCGTGACGGCGGGCCAGCTCGCCGAAGAGTCGTCTCATATCGAGATCGACGTGCTCGGTCAGCCGATCGGCAAGCAGGATCAGTACGCCGCCGCGTTCGGCGGTCTGAACCTGTACACATTCCGCAGTGGTGGCAGCGCCAGCGTCGAACCGATCCGCCTGGGACAGGGGGTCGCCGAAGCGCTGTTCGAGCGGGTGATGCTGTTCTGGACCGGGCGGCCGCGGGACGCAGGGCGGGTGCTGCGGGAGCAGAGCGAGAACACGCCGGACCGGATAGAGATGCTGACCGCGATGCGCGAACACGCCTACCAGCTGCGGGACATCCTCCGCCAGCCCGCGCCGGACCTCGGCGCCGTCGGCCGGACGATCGACGCGTCGTGGGTCCTCAAGCGCGGCCTGGCAAGCACGATCACCAGCTCGGAGATCGACCGCTGGCACGAGCTGGCGATGGCGGCCGGCGCCGACGGCGGCAAGGTGGCTGGCGCCGGTGGCGGTGGCTTCCTGCTGTTCCTCGTCCCGCCGGACCGTCAGGCGGACGTCCGGGCGGCCCTCAGCGAATTGGTCGAGGTGCCGGTCCGCCATGAGGTCCACGGGTCCCAGGTCGCCATGCCGTTCCTGCACTCGTGAATCAACCGCGTCGCCCAGCCGACGGGTGGTCGTCATCGAAGACCGGATCGTGACCACGCGTCGCGTCGTCACGTCCCTCCGGTGCCGCTGCGCGGGTCGGCCGGGGTGGATCCGGCCGTGAGATTCGAGCCGACGGCGGTCGACGGAGCGTACCTCGTCGAGCTTGAGCCGCGCGACGACGATCGCGGCTTCTTCGCCCGTGCGTGGAGCGAGGCCGAGTTCGCAACGGCCGGGATCGAGATGACGGTCCGTGCCGCGAACATGACCTACACCCGCCAGCGTGGCACCGTGCGCGGCCTCCACTACCAGGTCGGGCCGGCCGACGAGGCGAAGTTCATCCGCTGCATCCGAGGCGCGGCCTTCTCGGCGATCGTCGACATGCGCCCGGGGTCGCCGACCTTCCGGGCGTGGACGGGCGTAGAACTGACGGCCGCCGACCGTCGCGCGCTGTACATTCCTGCCCAGTGTGCGGCCGGAGCCCAGGCGCTCGCCGACGACACGGAGATGTTCTACCTGGTGTCCGGCGCGTACAGCCCCGAGCATGAACGCGGCGTTCGCTACGATGACCCGTCGATCGGGATCTCCTGGCCGCTGCCGGCCATCAACGTCACCGACAAGGACCATGGCTGGCCGCTCCTGGCCGGCCCGGAGGAGGATCAGTGATCATCATCGATCGCGCGCTCGAGGCGCGCGAGGCGGCCGGCGATCCGATACAGGTCGGGCTGGTGGGGGCTGGAGCCCTGGGGCGCGGGGTGGCACGGCAGTTCATCACCTCCGCCACCGGCCAGCGCCTTGCCGCGGTTGCCAACCGGACGATCGATCGTGCCGCCAACGCCTGGACATCGAGCGGCGCGGACAGCCCCGATGTGGTCGATGACCCGGCGGCGCTCGATGCGGCGATCCGGGCAGGTCGGCCGGTGGTCACGGGCGATCCGCTCGTGCTCTGCGCGTCGCAGGAGATCGACGCGGTCATCGAGGCGACGGGGACGACCGACTATGGTGCCCGCGTCGCGTTGGCGGCCATCGAGGGCGGCAAGCACGTGTTCATCAACGCCGAGCTCGAGGCGACGCTGGGACCGATCCTCGCTGTACGAGCACAGGAGCGCGGCGTCATCGTCAGCTCCCTTGATGGCGACCAGCCGGGCACCCAGCTCAACCTGTACCGATGGTTGCGGAGCATGGGCTTCGAGCCGCTGATCTGCGGCAACATCAAGGGTCTCCAGGACCACTACCGGACACCGGACACGCAGGCCGCGTTCGCCGAGCGCTATGGGCTCACCGCGAAGATGGCGACCTCCTTCGCCGACGGCACCAAGATCTCGTTCGAACAGGCCGTCGTCGGTCTGTCGACAGGGATGCGGGTCGCCCAGCGCGGCATGCTCGGCTACGCCCACGACGGCCACATCGACGAGATGACCGACCGCTACGACGTCGACGCGATCCGGGCCCTCGGCGGGATCGTGGACTACGCCCTCGGGCCCAAGCCCGGGCCGGGTATCTACGTCTTCGCCGCGATGGCCGACGAGCGGCAGCGTGCCTACCTCGACTTCTTCAAGATGGGACCTGGGCCGCTGTACAGTTTCTACGTGCCATTCCACCTGGCCCACATGGAGGCACCGTCGTCAGTGGCCCGCGCGGTGCTCTTCTCCGACCCGGTCACGACGCCCTCGACGCCGACGGTCGAAGTCATCACCCTGGCGAAGCGCGATCTTCGCGCCGGGGAGACGCTGGACGGTATCGGCGGCTTCCTGACCTACGGCTCGATCGACGACGCCATCGTCGCGCGCGACCAGGGGCTCTTGCCGATGGGTCTTGCCGAGGATTGCCGCCTGGTCCGCGACGTCCCGCGCGATCAGGCCGTGACCCGGGCCGATGTCGAGCTGCCCATGGGTCGGCTGGCGGACGCCTTGCGGCGCGAGCAGGACGAGCGATTCGATCGGGTGCCGGTCGCCTGATCGGTCAGGCGGTCGCGCTCTATGACGTCGGCCCGGTAGCCTAGGCAGAACAGGACCACCTTCATCGGTTGACCCCGCTTCGCCGTGCGCGACCGCTCCACGCTGCGAAGCGGTCCGGCCACACGCCGCGCGCGCCCGCAGCGCATCGGGTGCGACGCGCTGCACCCGCGACGACCTCGTCGCACGAGGCGCCTCACGGACCGGCGCGCCGACACCACGATCAGTGACCTTAGGGCCCGTCGCGCTTCCGGGCCGTGATCTGGAGGCCTCCACCGAGGCCGATCGGCCTAAGACCCCACTGGATCGTCCGGCGGACGACGCTTTGCCCTGGATGCCGGGCGGCCTGGGCGATGGGCTGGATCTCCGCGAACTCAGCGGCCGCGAGCGTCGCCGCCAGCGACCGGGCATCGAAGTACACGATGTGGACGGCTGACGCGACGTTGTACCAGCGCGGTCCCTTGAGGCGGAACTGGAGCGACCCCAGGTTGGGCGTGGTGATGAGGATCCAGCCACCGTCGACGAGCAGCTCGCGGACCTGGGCAAGGACGGCCCTGGGATCGCGCAGATGCTCGACCACCTCGACCATGACGACCAGATCGAAGGGGGCCCCGGCCCCGGCAGCGACCATGTGCGTGAGGTCCGGGAACGCCATGACGCCGACATCCGCCTGGATGCGCGCGCGGCCTTCGGGGGCGGTCTCGATGGCGACGACCTCCGCCCCGGCCCGCGCAAGCTCGGCGGTCAACCTTCCGATCCCAGCACCGAAGTCCAGCACGCGCCGACCACGCAACGGACCCATCCGCGACACGATGGCGTCGGCGATGGTCCTCGCTTCAGCGACGGGCGTGCATCCAGCCGCATCGGCCGCGGCGTAGTCCAGGGCATACGCGGCCCCCAGCTCTTCGTCAGACGGCTGGGGATGATCGAACGCCAGACCGCACGCCCGATCCCGACAGCGGAAGACCGGCTGTGCGATGGTCATGAAAGCATACTCGGCCGGGCCGCCGCAGGTGAGACAGGTGGCGCCGGCATCGGTGAGGGTCGTCATCGAACTGTGGCACCCCTCGGTGGTTGACGGGTCGGCGGTTGGTACGCACGAGTCGCGGCCCCGGTCTCATCAACCGGCAGCGAAAGATACCATCGGCACGGTCCTGGCACGGTACCCTTGGCACCGTACCCCATAGCCCGCGATCACGACGTGGTCGGCGCCGATACCGACTTCCACCGATTCGATCGGGTGCCGGTCGCCTGATCGGTCAGGCGGTCGCGCCGGATCACCCCAGGCGTCGCACCAGCGTGCGTCGGGCGCTGAAGGCCTCGGCGTAGCCGCTCGAGGCGCTGCCTTCCATGCCGCGCAGGGCCATGAGGCCGCGGAAGAGCTCCTCGCGGAACCACGTCCGCGAGCGCTGCGATCCGAACGACGCCACGAGATGCACGAGCTTGGCCTCGACCTCCGCCTCCGACAGTTCGATGAACAGGTTGGGGCGACCCAGGTCGGCCTCCATCTTGGGGATCTCGTATTCGAGCACGAGCTGGTCGCGGAACGTCTGTCGGATGAGCTTCGCAACGGTGGCGTGATCCTGGTGCAGGTCCTCGATCCTGGGACCGATGACGAGATCCGGAGGTGCTCCCTCGGCAGCGAGCCGGTCGAATCGCTCCTTCAGTTCCGGGAGGTGAGGGAAGAATCGCTCCCGGAAGGCTTCCACCTGGATCGACGCGGCCACAACGCCGTCCAGCAGCCGCTCGGCACTTGCGCGCGCCTCGGTCTCCCGCGCGCCCGTGGCGCTCAGGACGATCCAGCGGACGTCCAGGTCTGGATGCTCCCGAATCAGTCGGCTGATGGTGCCACCAGCGCCGATCTCGAGGTCGTCCGAATGGGCGCCCACGGCCAGCACCCGCAGCGGGCGCCCGGGCGGGAGGTCGAGGGTCAGGCCAAGCACGGCGAGAGCGGGCTCATGGGGCGGTCCGGTGCTGCCAGATGGCCCACGGCGCCCGGCCGGAATCGAAGCGAGCCTCCAGGTTCTGGCGGTCCTTGATCGTGTCCATCGGAGCCCAGAAGCCCTCGTATCGATCGGCCATCAGCTTGCCCGCCTCGATCAGGCGGCCGAAGGCCTCTGGCACGAGGTCCTCGCCGTCGCGCAGATGGTCGAAGATCTCGCGCCGCATCACGAAGTAGCCCCCATTGATCCACAGATCGGACGTGGAGACGTCCTGGACGCCGGTCACCCGATCCTCGGCGATATCGATGAGGTGGAAGGTGTAGGCCCGCGGGCGAACGGCCAGGAACGAGGCGGTGCAGTTGGACGCCGCAAATCGGTCCACGAGCTCGTTGATGGGGGCGTCGGTCAGGACGTCGCCGTAGTTGGCCAGGAACATCTCGTCATCACCGATGTGCTCGCGGACCGCGGCCAGGCGCTCGCCCACGGATGCCTGAAGACCGGTATCGATGAAGCTGATCTTCCAGCTGTTCGCGTCCTGCCCGAGGATCTCGACGGAGCCGCCGGCGCCGTGCAGCACGAAGTCGCTCGAGATCGCATCCCGATACTGCAGGAAGTAGTCCTTGATGACATCGGCCCGGTAGCCCAGGCACAGGATGAACTCGGTGTGGCCGAATTCCGCGTAGTAGCGCATGACGTGCCACAGGATCGGCCGATAGCCGATCGGGACCATGGGCTTTGGGATGCTCTCCGAGTACTCGCGCAGTCGGAGCCCCTGGCCCCCACAGAACAGGACCACCTTCATCGGTTGACGCCCATGGAACAGGACCCCCGAGTTCGTCGGCCACGATCCGCGGCCCGACCGCACCCCTCGTGCGGCGAGCACATCGTAGGGCCCCGGACAGGACGTTGGTACCCGTCCCGGCGCCCCGCTGGTGCGCCGACGCCACACCGACCGGCCCCGTGAGCGCAGGATCGGTTGACAGTGGCAGCGAGCCTGCCCACGATTCACGACAGCATCGAACCGTCGCGACCCGTTCCTGGCGCGTTCACGGCCTTCTGCCATCATCCGCGTCCCATCAGAGGTCCTGCATCCCATCATGCGTGTACTCGTCACCGGCAGCGAGGGCTATATCGGCACTGTCCTCGCGCCGTATCTCATGGATGCCGGCCACGACGTCGTCGGGATCGACACCGGCTTCCACCGCCTCGGCTGGCTCTACGGCGGCATCGACCGCTCGCCGATGTGGATCAACAAGGATGTCCGCCACCTGACGGTCGATGACCTGCGCGGCTTCGACGCGCTGGTCCATCTCGCCGAGCTGTCCAACGACCCGCTGGGTGCGCTCGATCCGACCGTGACCTACGCCATCAACCATGAGGGCAGCGTCCGCGTCGCAGCCTTGGCCAAGGAGGCCGGCGTCGAGCGCTTCATCCAGATGTCCTCGTGCAGCGTCTACGGCACGTCCGCCGGTGGCTTCAGCGATGAGTCCGCCGCTCTCGAGCCCCTGACCGACTACGCGCGCTGCAAGGCCCTCGTCGAGCGCGACGTGGCGGCGATGGCGGACGACACCTTCTCGCCGACATTCCTGCGCAATGCCACGGCGTTCGGTGCGTCGCCACGCCAGCGCTTCGACCTCGTGGTCAATGACCTGGCCGGCCACGCCTGGACGGAGAAGGTGATCCGGATGGACAGCGACGGGAGCCCGTGGCGACCGTTCGTCCACATCCTCGACATCAGCCTGGCCATCGACTGCGTCCTGCGTGCGCCACGCGACGTCATCCACGGGCAGGTCTTCAACGTCGGCAGCAACGATCAAAACTACCAGATCCGCGCGATCGCCGAGATCATCGCCGAGGTCTTCCCGGGCTGCGAGCTGAGCGTCGGCGACAGCCGCGGCGACGCCCGCAACTACATGGTCGACTTCACCAAGATCAACGAGCGCCTGCCGGGGTTCAGCTGCCGCTATGACGTCCGTGCCGGCGCCGAGCAGTTGCTCCAGGTGTTCCGCTCGATCGACATGTCGACGGAACTGTTCGAGTCACGAGCGCACACCCGGATCAAGCAGATCCAGTACCTGCTGGCGACCGGCCAGGTCGATCGCCATCTGTTCTGGCAACCATTGGTTGCACCCGCGGTCGCGGCGTCGGCGCCGGTCGCCTGACGCTTCGCTTCACGCCCGCGCCGGGCGTCGGCGCGTCAGGGAGCGAGGGTCTGCCCGCTCTCGCTGGCAAGGTCATCCTGAAGCGCCTCGACGACGGTCAACGCCTCGACGACGGCCGAGCCGCCCTCCACGTAGGCAGCCACGTTCGACACCGACGCCCTGAGCGTCGACTGGCTCGCCTCGAGTGCGGTCGTGTGCGCCTCCCGCAGGTCGTTGACGAGGCCGGTCGGCATGCCGTCGCCCTCCAGCCTGATGATGACCTCGAGGGCGAAGGCGAGGCGCGTGTTGATCGCGCGCAATGATCGGGCGATCTCATCCCCCCGGCTGGGCACCGGATCGAGCTGCTCCGAGAGGCCGTCGGCGAGTTCGAGTACGCGAGCGTCCACGTCGAGGAGTGCCTCGGCATCACTCGACCACGGCGGTCGGGGAACGGTCGGGGTCGCCGATGGCGCGATGCTCGGGCTCCCGATCCGAGGGGACGGCGATGGTTCCTCCGGCACGCCGCCCGTGCCTGCCATGCCCGGGAGCAGGAACGCCCCGAGCAGGACCAGGACGCCGAGCGAGGCCAGCGAACCCAGGACTTCCGGTCCTGGCAGGCCGAACGCACGGTGCGCCGGACCGCCGACCGGCCCGACCGATTCCGGGGGCGTGAACGTCATGACGCCGCCTGGCCCGCTCCACGAGCCGCGTCAGCGATCACCTCGGCGAGGTGATCGGCCGTGTCGCCGGAAACGCGCATGAACACGAGGACGAGGCCGCGCTCGCCGTGGACGATGAGCTGACCGTTGAACGCATAGCTGTCGAGTTCGCCGAGCGGACGGACGAGCACCGCGGCTCTGGGATCCACCTCCAGCGGCCCGCGGATCGCCAGATCCGACCTGTTGAGTTCGAGCGTGTACCAGGATCCCGCGCGCAAGCCGATGCTGCCGGTCACGAAGATGGCCGAGCCCAGCACACGCGGACCGGCGACCGGCAGATTCACGACCTGGCCCCGATCGACGGGAGTGGGAGTCGGTTCTGCGACGGGCGTCAGATGCTTGGCGCGCTTTGCGCCGATCCGCTCGGACGACTTCTGCTCCGTCGGGTGCGCGTCCGACGCGACCGACGGCACGGCTCCGGCAAACTCCGTCGGATCCGGTCGCACGGTCGTGCCCTGGGCCTCGGCCGCTCGTCCGTCCTCGGCAAGGGCTGCAGCGAGTGTCGTCGCCACCTGGTTCGCACGGGGTACGCTGCGCCGTCCCGGAGCGGCCCTACCAAGATCGCGCACATCGGTCCCGCACCAGACGCACATGGGTCCCCATCCCTTGACCGGAGCCCAGCACATCGGGCACTGGCCGAGCGGCGCGGCCAGCAACAGGGTGGCGGCGATCGGGCCGCTGATCGCGCCGAGCACCGCCCACAGCGTCACGGACCGGCGGCGGCGTCGTGCGAGCACCGCCGCGACCGCGCCGAAGGCAACGGCCCAGATGCCGAGCGCGAGGAGGATGCGTGGATCGATCGTGGCTCTCCGTGATGCCCCGGATCAATCCGGGTAGTCGGTCGGGTGACGGTCAGGAGGGTACGGCATGCGCCGACGTCGGGCTGGCGGCGGCCAGCCCGTCGAGGTCGACGACTTCCAGCCTCGGGATGGCGATGGCCGCCCGGGCACCCCAGCGACAGCGGTCAGCCAGGTACGGGACGATCTCGTCGCGAAGGTTCCAGGGCATGACCACGATGACGTCGGGTCGGTGTTCGTCCAGCGCCTCCGGTGCGAGGATCGGGATGTGGGTCCCGGGGGTGAACCGACCGTGCTTGTACGGATTGCGATCGACCAGGAAGTCGATGAGATCGGTGCGGATCCCGCAGTAGTTGAGGAGCGTGTTGGCCTTGCCCGGGGCCCCGTAGCCGGCGATCCGGCGCCCGGCGCGTCGTTCCGTGATGAGGAAGTCGAGCAGGTCGCGCTTGACCGTCTCGACGCGGGGCGCGAAGCCCTCGTAGCCGTCCGCCCGGTCATATCCGGCCGACCGCTCCGCGTCGAGCAGGGCCTGGACGTTGTCGGTCGTCGAACGGGGATCGTCGTCGTGGACGATCCACAGCCGGAGCGACCCGCCATGCGTCTCCAGCTCCTCGACCTCCATCACCCGGAGACCGTGGCGCGCCAGCACGGTGATCGCGCTGGTCAGCGTGTAGTACATGAAGTGCTCGTGATAGATGGTGTCGAACTCGTTGTGATCGATGAGGCGGGCGAGATAGGCCACCTCGATCGAGGCCAGACCACGCGGCGCGAGGAGGTCGGCGAGGCCGGCCGTGAAGTCCTCGAGGTCGGGGATGTGCGCCCACACGTTGTTGGCCACGAGGAGGTCGGCACGACCGCCGTCCGCGGCGATCGTGGCGGCGAGCGTTCGTCCGAAGAACTCGTCGATGGTCGGCACGCCCTTCTCCCGCGCGGCCGCGGCGACGTTCCTGGCGGGTTCGACACCGAGCGCGGGGATCCCGCGGGCGATCACATGCTGGAGCAGGTAGCCGTCGTTGCTCGCCACCTCGACGACCCGTGAACCGGCATCAAGGCCCTGCCGGGCGACCGCGTCCTCGACAAAGCGCGCGGCGTGATCGACCCAGCTCGTGCTGAACGAGGAGAAGTAGGCGTACTCGCGGAATGTGTCCTCTGGCGCGATGTAGGCCGGCAGCTGCACGAGCAGGCAGCGGTCGCAGATCCGCACGTCGAGCGGATAGAACACCTCGGGATCGTTGAGCTGTTCGGCGGTCGGGAACGTTTCGCACGGCGGCGACATCCCCAGGTCGACGAAGAGTCGATCGAGCGGCGCCCCGCAGCCGCGACACGCCCGCGACGCTCCACCGCCGGGGCCGCCCGTGCCGCCGGTGCCGCCGGTGCCGCCGTCCTGACGATCCGGAGCCCCCTGTCCCATGATCCCTCCTGTGCGGCGCGATGCGGGCGCCAGGCCGTCTCGTGGTCGCGACGGACGACCACCGGCATCGTACGGCACGATGGCGATGACCGAGGGAGGGCCGTTCCCGAAGCCAGGCGCCTGCGCTCAGGCGCCCAGCGACCCGCCTGGCTCCGGGGCGTGGACGGTGACCGCCCCGAGACCACGCGCCGCGAGAGTCTCCCGCAGCTGATCCGGGGTACCGGCCAGGGCCGGGAACGTGCCGTAGTGGATCGGCATCACGTCCGCGACACCGAGAAGCTCCACGGCGAGCGCCGCCCCGGCCGGATCCATCGTGAAGTGGCCGCCGATGGGCAGGATGGCCAGGTCCGGGCGATGCAGCTCGCGGATGAGCGCCATGTCGCCGAAGGCCTGCGTGTCCCCGGCGTGGTAGACGCGGTAGCCGTCCTCGAGCTCGATGACGAAACCTGCCGGCTCGCCGAGGTATAGCGTCGTCTCGCCGCCGGGGTTCCAGTCACCGGCGGAGTGATCGGCGCCGGTCATCGTCACGCGCAGGCCGGCCGCCGTCACCGTTCCGCCCTTGTTCATGCCGATGACCTGGTCGCTGCCACCGGGCAGGCGGCGGGCAAGCCACAGCGACATCTCGTGGATGCATGGCCAGGCCGGTCGTAGGCGTGAGGCGATGCCGACTGCATCACCGAGGTGATCGCCGTGCCCGTGGGTGACCAGCAGCAGGTCACAGGCGGTCACGCTGTCCGCTGTGCGCGGGCTCAGCGGGTTGCCGAACCACGGATCGATGAGCACGGTCCGGCCGCCAGCCGTCGTGAGCTCCACGCAGGCGTGGCCATACCAGGTGATCGTCGTCCCGTTCGGGAGCCCCATGGGTGCACCTCCTATCGTCCGTCCGATGCTAACGGCCCGGCTACACTCGCGGCGTGTCCTCCGTGCAGATCGCCCAGAACCTTGCGTTCATCAACTGGACCGTCCTGACCGGGCTCGCACTGGGGTCCTATGCCGTGGTCGTGCTCCTGCGCCGGCGGTCGATGGCGACCCGCGGCTTCCTGGCGTTCACGACGGTCTGTGCTGTCGGCTTCGGCTTCCTGGCCTGGCTCAGCGACGGCGCCCTGCCGGCCACCCTGGGCGCCTCGCCGGTCAGCGCCGACCCCGCCTGGGATGCGCCCCGACGAGCCGCCCTCGGGGGATTCGTCGGCCTCGTGGTCGTCGCCCTCGTCGCCCGCCGGGCAGCGCCGCGCTGGGCGCCGCACCTGGAGCTCGCGGCCGCGGCCGCAGGTGCCCTGACCCTCATCTTCGGCGGTCTGGCCTGGGGCGGCGGCGCGCTTGGGGTGGCGGCCCTGCTCGTGCAGCTGGCCGTCCTGGCGGCCGCGACCGGCGGGGTGTTCGCGGCGATGATCCTGGGCCACTGGTACCTCGTGACGCCCAAGCTACCGGAGGCGCCGCTCATCCTCATGGCCCGCATCCTGACCGCGGTCGTGGCCCTCCAGGTGGTGTTGTTCGTCGTGTTCATCGCGACCGGGGCCGGGCCGGCCGGTGGCGCGCCCTTGTCGGCACTGACCGGCGAGTGGGCGCTGTTCGTATGGCTGCGCCTCATCGTCGGGCTGATCTTCCCGCTCATCGTGTCGTGGGCGGCCATCCAGACCGCCAAGACGCGCTCGATGGAGTCGGCGACGGGCCTCCTGTACATCAACGTCGGGACCATCGCGTCGGGCACGATCCTGGCGGCGGGTCTGTACTTCGGCGCCGGATTGCTCGTCTGATGGCCGATCCGATCCGCGTCCGAGTCCGCCTGTTCGCCGTCCAGCGTGAGCTGGCGGGGACGCGCGAGGTGGCGCTGGAGTTGCCGGCGAGCGCCGACGTGGCCGCAGCCTGGGCTGCGCTGGTGGCCGTCCACCCGGCGCTCGCCCCGGGGCGCGACAGCGTCCGCTTCGCTCGCAACGGCGACTACGCCGATGCGTCCACGCCGCTCGCGGATGGCGACGAGGTGGCGATGATCCCGCCGGTCTCGGGCGGGTCAGGCGGCGACGACGGGTCAGGCGGCGACGACGGGTCAGGCGGCGACGACGGGTCAGGCGGCGACGACGGGTCGGGCGACGACGACGGGTCGGGCGACGCCCGGCGCATCCTGGAGATCCGCCAGGACCGGCTGGACAGCGGCATCCTGGGCGAGCTCATCGACCGGCTGGCGACCGACGGCGATGGGGCCGCCGTCGGGTTCCTGGGCCGGACCCGGTCCACGCCCGGCACGCCCGCGCCGGGCCAGGAGGCCGAGGCCGCGCGGCACGCCGGCCGCGCTGTCGAATCGCTCGAGTACGAGGCCCACGAGACCATGGCCCTGCGCGTGCTGGCGACGATCGCCGACGAGATCGCGGAGCGCTTCAGGGTGGATCGCCTGGCCATCGTGCACCGCAGCGGTGCGGTGCCGCTCGGCGACGTCTCGATCGCCGTCGTGGCCGTGGCGCCGCACCGCGGCGACGCCTTCGATGCCGCGCGCTACGCGATCGATGAGACCAAAGCGCGCGCCCCCATCTGGAAGGCGGAGCGCTTCGCTGATGGTCACGTCTGGATCGGGCACCAGGCGCGCACGGGACCCGAGCCCGACCAGGTCAGGGAGGGCTAACCTGCACGCCATGCGGGTCTACATCAGCGTCGACATGGAGGGCATCGGGGGGATCAACCATCCCCATCCGACCGATCCGGCTGACCGACGGTATCCGACGTCGGTGGCACTCATGGTCGGCGAGACGAATGCGGCCATCGAGGGCGCCCTGGCCGCGGGCGCCACGGACATCCTGGTCAACGACTCACACTGGAACATGTACAACCTCCTGCCTGAGGACCTGCACGAGGCAGCGCGTGTCCTGCAGGGCCAGAAGGCCTGGTCGATGGTCGCCGGCGCGCAGTCCGCGCCGGACGGCGCGAGCGCCTTCGATGTCGCGCTCTTCGTCGGGTATCACGCGCGGGCCGGCCACGGCCGCGGGACGATCGCCCACACCTACAGCGGCCGGCCGGTGGAGACGCGCCTGAACGGCCGGCCGACCGGCGAGTACGGGCTCAACGCGCTGGCCCTTGGCGCGTGGGGCGTCCCCGTGGGCCTGGTCAGCGGCGACGACGCGCTGGCCGAGGAGGTCGCGGCCTGGTTGCCCTGGGCCGAGCGGGTCGTGGTCAAGGTCGCCGACGGGACCCACAGCGCGACCTCGCCCCACCCGAGCGTGGCCCGCGGCTTGGTCCGGGCCGGGGCCGAGGCGGCCGTGCGCCGCGCCGCCGCTGGCGATCTCCAGGTCCTGGCCGTCGGCCGCCCGGTCGTCATCGAGGTCGACTATGCCCGCGGCGTCGAGGCCGACCACGGCGCCGTGATGCCCGGGGCGGAACGCGTGGACGACCGCACGGTGCGCTTCGCGACCGACGACCCCATCGACGCCTATCGGGGCTTCCTGGCCATCGATCGCCTGGCCGGCGCGGTCGGCGGATGACCAGGGCGACGTCCCGGCGCACGGGGGCCGCTGGCGGGTGGGCCGGCGACCTCGATCGACTGGTCGGTGCCGCCGAGCAGCTCGCCGGCGCATGGGGCGCGCGGGCCCGGTCCTCTACCACGCTCGGCCAGGAGCGCGCGATGCTGCGCCTGTTCGGGGTGACCGGCCTGGACCGGTCGGGGCGACCGCTGGCCGGCGCCGCCGTGGATCGCTGGGCGGCGACCGCCGAAGACGGCCTGGGCGGCAGTATCGCCCTGCCCTTCGCGATGGCCCTCCTGGAGTACGACCTGGAACCGCAGCAGCTGGCCATGGACGTTGCCTCCGGCGCGGTGGACCTGGC
>Ga0163153_10001332_pt1 | contig 39078 bp, 36 predicted proteins | sample OliLakLV19MP6IB1_FD_148629 | JGI IMG/M metagenome (GOLD analysis project Ga0163153, IMG submission 148629) | Freshwater microbial mat bacterial communities from Lake Vanda, McMurdo Dry Valleys, Antarctica - Oligotrophic Lake LV.19.MP6.IB-1 | ecosystem: Environmental > Aquatic > Freshwater >... | reverse complement strand
GGGCGGCGGGGCCGGGCATGACGACCCCGTCGACCTCGATGAACGTGCCGCGCGCAAGCACATGGGGGTCGGCAAGGAGATCGTGCATGTTGTACACGGGCGCGATCGCGGCCTCGGCCGCCTCGAACGCGGCGAGTACGTCGGCCGAGGTGCGGGCGCCGACCCAGGCACCGACGATCTCGTCGAGTTCCTCGCGGTGTTGCGATCGACTTTCGAAGCTCGCGAATCGTTCGTCGGCTTCGACACCGAGCAGGGTCATGACGCGATGCGCGACCGACTCGGCCGACGTGGAGATCGCGACCCATTTCCCGTCGGAGCACTGATAGGTGCCCCGCGGGACGCTGTACGGGATCCCCGAACCCAAACGCGGTTGCTCGTAGCCGAGGTGGGCCGCGGCCGTCGGGAGCGCGCTCATCATCTGGAGCATCGACTCCAGCAAGTTGACGTCGATGACTTGGCCCTCGCCCGTGCGGTCGCGATGGCGCAGCGCGGTCATCACCGCGAACGCGCCGACGAGCGCGGCAACCTCGTCGGTGAGCGCGATCGGCGGAAGGAGCGGACCCCCGTCGGGTTCGCCGTTGATCGCGGCGAAGCCGCTCATCGCCTCCGCCATGGTCGCGAACCCGGGACGCGCCGCATACGGTCCGTCCTGTCCGAAGCCGGTGACACGCAACACGACCAAACCGGGGTTGCGCGCGTGCAGCACTTCCGGCCCGAGGCCGAGCCGTTCGAGAGTGCCGGGCCGGAGGTTCTCGATCAGAACGTCGGCGTCGTCGGCGAGTGTCAGCAAGGCGTCGCGCCCGTCGTCGGACTTGAGGTCGAGCACCGTGGTGCGCTTGCCACGGCCGAGGAGCTTCCACGTATACGAGTCGCCCCCTTCCGGTGGGAACCAACCCATGCGGCGCACGCCATCCCCGGTCGGCGCCTCGACCTTGATCACGTCGGCACCGAAGTCGGCGAGGTGGCGGGCCGCGCCCGGACCCGCGAATACGGTCGCCATGTCGATGACGCGTAGTCCTTCGAGTGCCTGCACAGTCACGTTGGCACGGTCAGAACGTGTAGCTGAAGCAGCGATCGGCGAGAGCACCGAGCGCGTAGTCGCGGTACAGACCCGCGAACATTGCCCGCGTCTTCTCGGTCCACGCGAGGGCAGCCGGTGTCGCGATGCGACGGGTCGCCTGCGTGTACCCGCCTTCGTACACGCGGTACTCGGCCCACGCGCCCGGGTAGTCCTTCACGCACGCGATCTCGACGATCGGCACGTTGCGCGCGGACTCGAAGTGCCGGGCCCGGGTGCGATGGGTGTGGCCGGCGAAGTAGCCCGCGATCACCTCGCGCCGGGCGATGACTGCGGCGAGCGCCTCGCTGTCGTCGGGGTTCACGCCGAAGTACGTGTCGCTGCGTTCGTGCGAGCCCGGGTCCCATGGGTGATGGTGGCCGAACACCAGGATCGGATCGGTCGAGTCCTCGGCCAGCGCGTCGAGCCACGCGATCTGGTCGGCGGGGATCCGGCCCTTGTCGGTTCCGGGCTTCGTCGTGTCGAGCACCGCGAGCTTCACGCCGGGAAGTTCGACGCAGAAGTGCCCGGGCGCGATCGTCTCGGTCACCATCGCGTCGTGGTTGCCGCGGACGTGGCGCATCGTGGGGCCGAGTGTGTCGTACGCGTCGCGGAAGCGCGCGTACTCCTCTTCGGTTCCGTCGGCGGTGAGGTCGCCCTTCACGAGGATTGCATCCGGGGCGAGCGCGGCTATCTCGGCGATGGCGCCCGCGTTCATCACCGACGGGTACGGCGGCTCGCCGGGCTCGGTCGAGAACACCGGTCCGAGCTCCTCGGGCGTTCCGAGCTTGCCGCACTCGGTCTCGCCGAAGTGCACGTCGTTCACGGTCGCGATGGTGGCCAGCAGCCGACCGCTCGGCCGGTCCAATGTCGTCACGGTCGCCGGGAGCAGGTCGGTCGTCTCGGCACCTTCGACGCGCAGGTCGTAGCTGGTTGCGGCGTCGAGGCCGGTCACACTGGCCGAGTGGTACGGCCCCGTCGTGGTGACCTCGGTTTCGCCGACGCGGGTGACGACGGGACCCGGTTCGCCTGTGCGGAACGTCACGACAACTTCGTCGGGCCCGACCGTGAACAGTTCCGCGTCGTGGATCACGGGCGCAGGTTACGGCCAGAATGGACACCGTGACGATCACACGCACCCGACCGCCGTTCATCCTCCCCGAGCGCGACATGCTCGAAGCCTGGCTCGAGTACCACCGAGCGACCCTGCTCCAGAAGTGCGAAGGCCTGGATCCCGACGGCCTCCGCCGACGGTCGGTACCGCCGTCGTCGATGTCGCTGCTCGGCCTCGTACGCCATATGGGAGAAGTCGAGCGCCACTGGTTCCGCCGGGCGCTGGCCCGCGAAGACGCCCCGGGGCACTACTACTCGGACGCCAATCCCGACGGCGACTTCGACGATGTCGACAGCGCCGACGCCGAGGAGGCATTCGACTGCTTCCGCGACGAATGCGACCGCGCTCGGAAGATCGCGAGCGGATTGACACTGGACGACACCGGCGACCGCCGGGGCGAACCTGTGTCCCTGCGGTGGGTGTACGTGCACATGATCGAGGAGTACGCGCGGCACAACGGCCACGCCGACCTCCTACGCGAGACAATCGACGGCGCCGTGGGCGACTGACGACGCCTCACACTCGCGAGCGGCCACCCATACGGCCCGAAAGCCGCCACGGTCCGCGCTGGAGTGACGCGCGCTGCGCCGACCGGCGTGACGCCTCGACCCACATGCTGAGATGGTCGGCGGGAGCGGTCGCCGGGGCCGCGGCGGCCATCTCGGCTTCGACAAGTGCGAGCGCAGCGGTGATCGCCGCGATCTCTTCCGCGCTCGGGGCGGGCGAGATGCCGCCGATCTGCCAGGTCACAGCGGCGAGTTCCCGTGCTTGCGGGCGGGCAACTTCTCGCGCTTCGTGCGCAGCATCGCGAACGCGCTCACGAGCGCCCGCCGCGTGTCGCGCGGGTCGATGACGTCGTCGACGTAGCCGCGCTCGGCCGCCTGGTACGGGTTGGCGAACCGCTCGGTGTACTCCTCGACGAGTTCCGCCTGCCGCTGCGCGGAGTCGGGTGCCGCCTCGATCTCGCGCCGGAAGATGATGTTGACCGCACCGGCGGGGCCCATCACCGCGATCTCGGCCGACGGCCACGCAAACGCGATGTCGGCGCCGATCGACTTGGAGTTCATGACGACGTACGCGCCGCCGTACCCCTTGCGCGTGATGATCTGCACGCGCGGGACCGTCGCCTCGCAGTAGGCGTAGAGCAGCTTGGCGCCGTGGCGGATGATGCCGCCGTACTCCTGGTCGGTCCCGGGAAGGAACCCGGGCACGTCGACGAACGTGAGCAGCGGGACGTTGAACGCGTCGCACGTGCGGACGAACCGGGCGGCCTTCTCGGAGGCGTCGATGTCGAGGCACCCCGCGAGCACCTGGGGTTGGTTGCCGACGATGCCGACGACGTGACCGTCGATGCGGGCGAACCCGCACACGATGTTCATCGCCCACAGCGGGAACACTTCGAAGAATTCGCCGTCGTCGACGATCTCCGCGATGACCTTCTTCATGTCGTACGGGCGGTTGGGTTCGTCGGGGACGAGCCCGAGCAGACCGTCGCAGGAACGCGCGGCGTCGTCGGTCGGCACGAAGTACGGCGGATCCTCGAGATTGTTCGAGGGAAGGAACGACATCAGATACCGCACCTGTTCGAGGCACGCCCGCTCGTCGGGGAACACGAATGTCGCGACGCCCGACTTCGTCGCGTGCGTCATCGCGCCGCCCAGTTCCTCCTGGGTGACTTCTTCACCGGTAACCGTCTTCACGACGTCGGGCCCGGTGATGAACATGTTCGACACGCCCTTCACCATGAAGATGAAGTCGGTCATTGCGGGTGAGTACACCGCGCCGCCGGCGCAGGGACCGAGCACGACGCTGATCTGCGGGATGACACCGGACGATTTCACGTTCCGGTGGAAGATGCCACCGTACGACGCGAGCGACACGACACCCTCCTGGATACGCGCGCCCCCGCCGTCGTTCAGCCCGATGAGTGGTGAACCCGTCGACTCGGCGAGGTCCATCACCTTGTGGATCTTCTCGGCGTACACCTCGCCGAGCGCACCGCCGAAGATCGTGAAGTCCTGCGAGAACACGAAGACCTTGCGGCCGTCGATGGCGCCCCACCCGGTGATGACGCCGTCGGTCAGCGGCCGGTTCTGTTCGATGCCGAAGCCGTGGGCGCGGTGCCGGGCCAGCATGTCGAGTTCCACGAACGAACCCGGGTCGAGCAGGATCTCGATGCGCTCGCGGGCGGTGAGCTTCCCGCGTTCGTGCTGGCGCTGCACCGCCGCCGCCGACCCGGCGTTGAGCGCGTCGTCCTTCAGCTTCGCGAGCTCGTCGAGACGTTGCTCCATGGAAACGGGAACAGGTGTCGGACCCGCGCCCCTCGTATCTGCCATTCGCCAAGCGTACCGGGCCCCTCCCGCTCCTATCCTCTCCGGGATGGCCGTGCGCTTTCTCCAAGAGATCGTCGTCGACTGTCTCGACCCGCCAAGGCTCGTGGAGTTCTGGGCCGCGCTCTTCGGCACCGAGGCGACCGTCCGCACCGAGGACTGGGCCTACGTCGAGTCGCCGGCCACGCGCGTCCGCATCGCGTTCCAGGGCTGCCCCACGAGTAAGTCGGTGAAGAACCGCGTCCACCTCGACGTCGAGGTCGACGACATTGCCGCCGAAACCGCCCGCCTCGTCGCGCTCGGCGCGAGGAAGCTGGGCGATGTCGTGGTCGACGAGCATGGCCCGTTCCAAGTCATGCTCGACCCGGAAGGCAACGAGTTCTGCCTCGTGGCGTAACCCGCGTTCGGCTCAGTCGTCGTTCTGGAGCGTGACAACCGCCGTCCGGTCCACAACCGGCGCGTTGTCGAGGGCCGTGATGTTGACCCGGAACGACTCGCTGAGCTCGGCGGAGCGATCGCCCTTGATCCGCACGGGAATGAGCACCTGTGTCGACCCGGCGGGAATCACGATCTCGCCGTTGTCACTCACGAAGTCGCCGCCACCTTGCGCGGTGCGGGACTCCGTTGCCCACTTGAACGTGATGTCGTGCGTGTCTGCGTAGCTCAGGTTCACGGCGACGTGCGTCGTGTGCAGTCCCGCGCCTTCGGCTTCGGTCACGTCGGCCATCGACACGCTCGGCGCGTAGACCGGATGCACTGGGTGCGGATAGTGCGGCAGGAATGCCTGGCTGCACACGGTTGCGCTCTTCGTGGCGGACCCGATCGCGTAAACGCACATCGTCGTCCACTCGTCGTTGAGGCTGGTGAAATAGGTTCCGACGTCATTCGATCGCGACTGCGGGAACACCTGACGGTTGGTGTATCCCCCGCCGATGGCGCTGAAGTAATAGACGCTGTAGCTTGACGCGCCGGTGTTGGTCCACAAAACCGAGACGTTGCCGTCGCCGTTCGTCGTCGCAACGACGTTGTCCGGCGCGCGAAGAGCCGGTGCGGGATCTGCCATCGCCGGCTGGGCACCGACTGCGGCGACCGTCGCCGCCAAGCTGATGGCGGTCAGAAATCGTCGGCAACTGAGAAACATCACAACCTCGAGAGATCGCGCCCGGCCCCGAACACGATCTGACAATCGTGAACGGATCCCGGCCGGCGTTCAAGGGGCGACCGGTCGGGTGTGACCGAAGTCCCGAGCCGGCCGGGGATGCGCCCCGGCCGGCGTCGATGAACACCGTGTCGCCTTCACCGTTTCCCCTTTTCCGTTCGCTACAGAACTCAGGCGTCGTTGCGCACCGTGACAATCGCGGCGACGTCGTCCGGTACTCCACGACGAAAACGGGATCGCCGGTCGTGGCGCCGGCCACTCCGGTCGGAATCACGGCGCCGATTTGTCCGATTCGGGCGAGAGGTGGGCCGCAGAATGGCTCGGTGGCTATTCCTGGACGAGCTCGATCAGCGTGCCGAAGGCCGTCTTCGGGTGGACGAACGCGACGGTCGTCCCCCGGCTCCCCGGGCGTGGCTCCTCGTCGATGACGCGGTGGCCCTGGCGCTTCACCGCGTCGAGCGCCGCGGCCACGTCGTCGACCCGGTAGCCGACGTGGTGGATGCCCTCACCCTTGTTCGCGAGGTACTTCGCCACGGGCGAGTCGGCGCGGATCGGCGTCAGCAATTGGATGTACGAGTCGGCGACCTTCAACAGCGCCTCTTCGACACCGTCCTTCTCGATCGTCTCCCGGTGGGCGAGGACACACCCGAACGTCTCCCGGTAGTACGCGATCGCGCCCTCGAGGTCGTTGACCGCAATGGCGATGTGGTCGATCTCAGTGAGCAACATGCGCAGTTCCTCCGTGCGTCGGTAGAGGGGAATTCTCACCCCCTATCGACGCACCGTGGTTTTAGGCGTGGCGGCGGAAGAGGGTGATCTGGTCGATGTGCTTTGCGCGGAGCGCGTCGTCGGTGACGCCGAGGCCTTCTTCGGGGGCGAGGCACAGCACGCCGACCTTGCCCTCCGCCATGTTCCGGTGCACCTGGAACGCGGCCTCGCCGGTTTCGGTGAGCGGGTACGTCTTCGACAGCGTCGGGTGAATGCGACCTTCGGCGATGAGGCCGTTGGCTTCCCACGCCTCTCGGTAGTTGGCGAAGTGACAACCCTTCAGCGTCTTGAGGTTCATCCAGAGATAGCGGTTGTCGTACTCGATGGTGAAGCCCGACGTTGCCGCGCACGTGATGATCATGCCGCCGCGCTTGGCGACGAACACCGACGCACCCATGGTCGAGCGGCCCGGGTGTTCGAACACGATGTCGACGTCGCGACCGATCAGGCCGCGCACAGTCTTGCCGAGACGCAGCCACTCCTTCGGGTCCTGCGTACCGTCGTCCTTCCAGAACTGGAAGTTCTCCGCGCGGCGGTCGATGACGTGCTCGCACCCGAGTTCGCGCAGCAGGTTCGCCCGCTTCTCCGACGACACGACGCCGACGGGAATGCCGCCGCCGTTCAACACGTACTGCACTGCGTACGCGCCGATGCCGCCGGTTGCGCCCCAGATGAGCACCGCCTGGCCCTGCGTCATGTGCGAGCCGTTCTTGCTCACGATCATGCGGTAGCTCGTGGAGTTGCACAGCGCGTTGACGGCCGCTTCCTCCCACGTGAGGTGCTTCGGCTTGGGCATGAGCTGGTTCGCCTTGACGACGGCGATGTCGGCCAGGCTGCCGAAGTTCGTTTCGTAGCCCCAGATGCGCTGGTTCGCGGCCATCATCGAGTCGTCGTGCGCGGAGGGGTCCTGGTCGTCGACGTGCAGGCAGTGCGCGGTGACTTCGTCGCCCGGCTTCCAGTTGCGCACCGCCGAGCCGACGCGCAGCACGACACCCGACGCGTCGGAACCCATCACGTGGTACGGCTGGTCGTGGCGCTTGCCCCACACCGACTCGCGCCCGAGACGCTGGAGAAACCCGAACGTGGAAACCGGCTCGAAGATCGACGTCCACACCGTGTTGAAGTTGATCGACGACGCCATCACCGCGACGTAGGCCTCGTCGGGCGCCAGCTCGGGGAGCGGGAAGTCCTCGACGTGGGTCGACTTGCGCGGGTCTTTCTCCTCGGACGGGATGCCCGCGAACATCTCCTGCTCGTCCGCCTTCACGAGCGCGCCACGCGCATGCGTAGGAATCGCCAGGGCCCCGATGTCGTCGCCGCGAACGCCGGCGAGGATGGCGGAACGGATAGCTTCGATCTCGGCCACTACATGGCTCCCTCGTACTCGTCGTTGCGGCCCACGGCGAGTGGAGACTCGCACTGCGTCCGCACGGCACATGAACCTACCGGGCAGTAGCGGGATCGAACCAGCCGTACCTACACTGACGCTTTCCGCACCTCGAGGAGGCCTCATGCCTGGATCCGTGATCGTCGGATCGGCCCGCACGCCGATCGGCAAGCTCTCCGGCGCGCTGGCCGGTTTCAGCGCGATGGATCTGGGCGGCTTCGCGATCAAGGCCGCGCTCGAGCGGGCCGGCATCGGACCCGAGCAGGTCGACTACGTGCTCATGGGTCAGGTGCTGCAAGCCGGTTCCGGGCAGATCACCGCCCGCCAGGCCGCCGCGAACGCGGGCATTCCGATGACGGTTCCGGCCATGACCGTGAACAAGGTCTGCCTTTCGGGCATCAACGCGATGTACCTCGCCGACCAGATGATCGCGGCGGGCGACGCCGAAGTCGTCGTCGCGGGCGGCATGGAGTCGATGACGCAGTCGCCGTACTTGCTGCCCGGAGCGCGTTCGGGTTACCGCATGGGCAACAACGAAGTGGTCGACTCGCTCGTGAACGACGGCCTGTGGTGCGCGTTCGACGCCGTCCACATGGGCAGCGGCACCGAGAACTACGTCGGCCAAGTCGGCGGCATCACACGCGACGCGCAGGACGAACTCGCGGCCAAGAGCCACGAGCGCGCCGCCGCCGCGCAAAAGGAAGGTCGTTTCGCCGACGAGATCGCGCCGGTCGCGATCCCGCAGCGCAAGGGCGACCCCGTGATCGTCGACACCGACGAGGGTGTGCGCCCGGGAACGACCGGCGAGTCACTCGGTGGGCTGCGCCCCGCGTTCTCCAAGGACGGCACCATCACCGCCGGCAACGCGTCACAGATCTCCGACGGCGGCGCGGCCGTGATCATGACGAGCAAGGCCAAGGCCGAGGAACTCGGCGTCACGCCGCTCGCCGAGCTCGTGAGCTACGGCATGGTGGCCGGACCCGACCCCTCGCTGCTCACGCAGCCGTCGCGTTCGATCAAGCGCGCGCTCGAAGTCGTCGACATGACCGTCAAGGACATCGACCTCTTCGAGCTCAACGAGGCGTTCGCGGCCGTCGGCATCGCGTCGATGCGCGACCTCTCGATCAACGACGACGTCGTCAACGTCAACGGCGGCGCCATCGCGCTCGGACACCCGATCGGTATGTCGGGCGCGCGTGTCGTGCTGACGCTCATCAACGAGCTGCGGCGGCGGGGCGGCGGCACGGGTGCCGCGGCACTCTGCGGTGGTGGCGGCCAAGGCGACGCGGCCATCGTCCGCACGCTGTAACGCACGGGGGTACGCCCCGCAACCACTAGGGTTCCGGGGCGATGATGCCGGAGCTTCGACCCCGTGGCATCGGCGAAATTCTCGACACCGGCGTCGCGTTGTACCGAGAACGATTCGGTCCGCTGATCAAGGTCACCCTCGCGGTCGTCATCCCGCTCGAGATCCTGTCCGCCCTGGTGCAGCTCTCGGCCCAACCGGACGAGTACACGGTCGGCGTCACCGGCATACAACCCGTGTACGACGAAAGCGAGTTCCTGCTTCAGATCGCGGCGCTGTTCGTCATCCTCGGCGTGCAGACGATGGGGACCGCGTTCGTGACGGCCGCGGCCACGCGCATCAGTGCGGACGCGTACGTCGGCAACGCCGAGGACCCGGCTACCGCGGTCCGCAATGTCGGCCGGCGCTTCTTTGCCCTGGTCGGCCTCTCGATCGTCGTCACCCTCGGCGTGCTCGTCGGGTTTTTGCTCATCGTCCCGGGGCTCGTGCTCATCGCGTTGTGGTCGGTCGCGGTTCCGGTACTCGTGCTCGAAGGGACCGGCATCAGCGCCGCGCTCGGCCGCTCGTGGAAACTCGCGTCGGCGTACTTCTGGATCACGATCGGCGCGTACTGGACCGTGCAGCTCCTCTCGTTCGCCCTCACGTTCGGTATTGCCGCGCTGCTCGGACTGTTCCTCACGACGAGTGACAGTTCGACGGGCGCGGTCATCACGCAGTCGGTCGCCAACGCGGTCTCGGCAGTCATCACCACGCCGCTCATCGCAACCGTGCTCGTCGCGCTCTACTTCGACCTGCGCATCCGCGCCGAGGGCTTCGACGTGCAGATGATGCTGATGCGCCTCGACAGTCGCCGAACGGATGCACCCGGCGACCGGTGATCACCGCCGTCGATCCTGACGAAGCTCGCGCGGAGGCGCGCGACATCCTCGGCGACCGCCGGTTCCAGAGCGAGCCCGCCCCCCGCCCACTGCGCGGCGTCCTGAAGTGGATCGGCGATCGGCTCGAACCCGTCGCCGACTTCTTCAACACGATTCCGTGGTTCATCTGGCTGCTGATCGCGATCGGCCTTCTCGCGTTTCTCGTCACCGTCCTGGCGCCGCGCCTCCAAGCCCGCCGCGCCGGCCGGTCGGGCGGCGTCGGCACCGCGCGCCCCGCGAAGGCGGAAGACCCCGACGCACTCGAACGCGAAGCCGTCGAAGCCGAGCGCGCCGGCGACTACGAGCGGGCCGTGCGCCTGCGCTTCCGCGCGGGCCTGCTGCGGCTCGGGAAGCGAGGCACGATCGAGTACCGGCCGTCGGTCACCGTCGGCGAAGTCCGGCGGGCGGTCGCGTCGGACGACTTCGAACACCTCGCCGAGACATTCGAAGAGGTCGCGTACGGCGACCGCGATGCCGGACAACCGGAGGTCGACGAGTCGCGGCGCGACTGGCCCCACGTCATCGAGCGGAGCCCGCGGTGACCACGACGGCCAAACGAATCGTGCAGATCGTCGTCGGGTTCGCCGTCGGGATCATCGCCCTCAACCTGCTCGCGAGCGCGCTCGACGAATCGGTCGGCGGCAGCGAACCGGGCGGAGCACCCGGCTCGTCGTACGCGACGTCGAGCGAAGGGTTCGCGGCCTATGCCGATCTGCTCGCTCGCTACGGCCACCGCGTCTCGCGCCAGCGCGGCAATCTGGCCGACGCGCAGCTCGACCCGGGGACGACGCTCGTCATCGGTGGCCGCGAGGGCGTCTTCCTCGACGACGACGAACTCGATGTACTGCGGTCATTCGTCGCGAGTGGCGGGCGCCTGGTCGTGGCGTCGTCGGGTACGCCTCCGCTGAATCAACTGGTCACCCAGGACTTCACCCGCGTCGAAGGAACCGACGTCTACCGAGACATCGCGCCCGACCTCGGCGACGTCAGCGAAGTCGTCACGGCTGGCGGCACGGGCTTCGACATCGGCGGGAGCGGCGCCGTTGTCACGCCACTCGTGTCGGAACGCGACGTCGTGTTCGCGGCAACGTTCGCGACGGGCGACGGTGCGGTGATCGGCCTGGCCGACCCGTCGCCGCTCGAGAACGAACTCCTCGGGGTCTCCGACAATGCCGCGTTCGGCATCGAACTCGCCGGCCCGGAAGGCCGCCCCGTCGTGTTCGCCGAAGGTGTGCACGGTCACGACTCGTCCGAAGGACTCCAGGCGCTCCCGACGAACTGGAAGATCGCGATACTCGGCATCGGCGCCGCGGGCGCACTGTTCGCCTGGTCGCGCGCCCGGCGCGTCGGTCCCCCGGACCAACCGAACCGCGCGCTTCCGCCCGCGCGCGCCGAGTACGTCAACGCGATGGCCGGTTCACTCGAGCAGACCCGCGACCCCGCGGCCGCATTGGCCGATCTCGCGAAATGGACGCGCGACCACGCCGAGCGCAATGCGATCGAGATTCCCGAAAGTGAGCGAAAGCTGCTCGAGATACCGCCGAAGAACGCGCAGGAGATCATCGACCTCGGCCGTCTGGCCGCCCGCGTCGCGCGCGGAGATATCGAAGAGAGGACCCGGCCGTGAACGAACTACGCAACCGTGTACTGGCAGAGATCCAAAAGGTCGTCGTCGGCCAGGATTCGGTCGTCGACGTGCTGATCGCGGCGGCGTCGGTTGGTGGCCACGTCCTCCTCGAAGGAGTGCCGGGAGTCGCCAAGACGCTGCTCGCCAACGCATTCGCTCGGGCAGTCGGGCTCGAGTTCCGGCGCGTGCAGTTCACACCCGACATGCTGCCGTCCGACCTCACGGGCACGATGACCCTGCGCGGCGAAGACCTCGTGTTCCGCCCCGGGCCCGTGTTCACGAACCTGCTCCTCGCCGACGAGATCAACCGCACACCGCCCAAGACGCAAGCCGCGCTCCTCGAAGCGATGCAGGAGAACCAGGTCAGCGTCGACGGTGTCGCGCACCCGCTCCCCGATCCGTTCCTCGTGATCGCGACGCAGAACCCCATCGAGTACGAGGGCACGTACCCGCTCCCCGAAGCGCAACTCGACCGGTTCCTCGTGAAGCTCGACGTGCGCTACCCCGACGCCGCGCAAGAAGCGCAGATCCTGCGGCTCGCGCACCGCGGCGTCACACCCGCGACCCTCGACGACGTCCAGCGCGTCGCATCACCGCAGGACCTCATCGACGTGCGGGCGCTCGTCGACGCGACGACGGTCAGCGAACCCGTCATCGAATACGTCGTCGCCCTCGTTCGCAAGACGCGGGAACTGCCGAGTGTCTCCCTCGGAGCCAGCCCCCGCGCGGCCGTGCATCTCCTCGCTGCGGCCAAGGCCGCGGCTCGACTGTCGGGCCGCGCGTTCGTCACACCGGACGATGTCGTGACCGTTGCGCCGTCGGTGTTCCGCCACCGCATCCTGCTCCGACCGGAAGCCGAACTCGAGCGCTACACCCCGGACGACGCGGTTCGTACCACGATCGGCGCGGTTCCGATCCCGCGATGAGCCCGACCTCGCGCACCGCGCTCGCCGCGCTCGTCATCGCGGGCACGGCCCTGTTTCTTCCGGCCGCGTTCGTGTACGCCGCGTTTGTCGCGCTTGCGGTGGCCGCGATCGCCGACGCGCTGATCGCTCGGCGCGCGCTCGACATGAACCGCAGCGTTCCCCGCGTGGTCGCGCGCGGAGTGAGTGTGCCACTTATCATCTCACTCGACGGGGACGCGCCCGACCGGGCATGGGTGCGCCAAGCCAATGCGCCCGACCTCGACGTGCAGCCCGCGACGGCAACCGCCGGGCTCGACGCCCGCCTCGTCGCGACCCGGCGCGGGCTGCTCACGCTCCCACCCGTCGCCGCGCGCCGCGTCGGCCCCCTCGGACTCGGCGCGGCGACGTTCACCGGCGCCGAACCCGCCGAGGTGCTCTCGTATCCCGACGTTGTCGCCGCGCAACGCATCGTCATCGCGTTGCGCCGGGGCCGGTTCCGTGAACCGGGCCGGCGCACGCGTGGCCCGCTCGGACTCGGCACCGAGTTCGAGTCGATCCGCGACTACCTGCCCGACGACGATATGCGGCAGATCAACTGGCGCGCGACGGCGCGTATGGGCCGACCGATGACAAACCAGTACCGGCTGGAACAGGACCGCGACATCACCTGCCTGCTCGACGCCGGTCGGCTGATGGGCGCGCCCCTCGGGTTGATGACGCGTGTCGATGCCGCGGTCGACGCGATCACGGCGGTCGCGCTCGTCGCCGACGAGGTCGGTGATCGCTGCGGCGTCGTCGTGTTCGATTCCGAGATCCGACGGCGGGTGACTCCCCGCCGGGGCGGTGGCCGCACCGTGGTGCAGGCCATCCTCGACATCGAGCCCACGACGGTCGACAGCGACTACGACCTGGCGTTCCGGTCGGTGGGCTCGTCGAAGCGCGGGCTGGTCATCGTGTGCACCGATCTCGTCGACGACGCTGCGGCCCGATCCCTGCTGCGCGCGGTACCCGTGCTCGCCCGCCGCCACGCCGTCGTCGTCGCGTCGGTCCTCGACCCCGATCTCGAGGCCGCGGTGCGACGCGACCCGACGACACCGCGCGATGTGTACGCATCGGCGGTCGCGCACGACGTCCTCGACGCGCGCGTCGGCGTTCGCACCGCGCTGCAACGCTCGGGCGCGACGGTGATCGAGGCCAAGCCCGGACAACTCGGCGACGCGTGCGTCGCCACGTACCTCAGGCTCAAGGCTCGAGCGCGTCTGTAACCGGTTCGGGGCGCTTGCGCCCGAGAAAGAACACCGCACCCCAGTACGAGATGCCGAGCCCGAACCCGACCGCGAGGACGAACCCGAGCGACGAACCCGAAGGCGTGACGAACCCTTCGACGAGTCCCGCGATGAAGAGACAGAACGCGGTGCCCAGCACCATCTCGGTCGCGGCCCGCGCTTCTTCGCGCAGTGCGACGCCGCGCGGACGGGTCCCGGGGTCGATGATCGCCCAACCCATGCGCATGCCGGCCGCGCCCGCGACGACGATCAGGCTCAGTTCGAGCACACCGTGCGCGGTGACCTGTTGGAACATCGCAGGCCCGTTCCCGGCACCAATACCAAGGCCCATGACCGCGCCGATGATCAAGCCGTTGTAGAGCAGCAGCAGGAGCGCACCGACGCCGAGCAGAACGCCGCCCGCGAGCGCCAAGATCGCGACCCGGATGTTGTTCGTGAAGATCTGGCTTGCGAACCCGGCCTGTTGCTCGACCGAGACACCCCAGTCCTCGCCCCGCGTGCGTGGCTCGGTGACGTACTGGAAGTCCTCAGGCACGACCGCGACCGCCGCTGCCGGATCGCGCCACGCCCAGTACCCGCCGAGAAGTGCCGGGCCGAAGAAACACACGGCAGCCAGCGCGAGCATCGCGCCGCGTTCGCGAACCCGGCGCCAGTAGCCGTGGGTCACGAAATCGCGCAACGACAGGCTGCGCCCCACCGAGTGATACACCGCCGAGCGCCCCGTGCGCACGAGTTGTTCGAGGCGCGCGATCAACGGATGCCCCGGATACGCGCGCCGGGCGATGGCAAGGTCGGCCGACGTGGCCCGGTAGCTGCGCCCGAGACGGCGTACGTCGAGTGCACCCAAACGGCGCGCGGGCCGGCTGCCACCCCGCTGGACGAGCTCGTCGAGCTCGTTCCACACCGGTGATCGCTGCGCGATGAACTCGTCTACGGTACTCACGTGCACCTCGACGAACGAGTCGCGATCGCCACGCCCGAAGGCATCACGATCGAACTCGTCCTGGCCGGGCTCGGGTCACGGTTCCTCGCCTGCATGCTCGACACGCTCATACAAGTGCTCGCCATCATCGCGCTGTCGCTCACCGTCATCGTGCCGACCGGTGGCGACCCGAGCGGTGTCGGCATCGCCATCGTCTCTATCGGCACATTCCTGATGTTCTTCGGGTACGACATCGCGTTCGAGACGCTCAACCACGGCCGGACACCGGGCAAAATGGCGGCCGGGATCCGCGTGATCGACCTCGGCGGCAACCCGATCGGCTTCGTGCAGAGCTCCGTCCGCAATCTGTTGCGCATCGCCGACTTCCTGCCCGTGTTCTACATGGTCGGGTCCGTCTCGATCATCGTCACCGGGCGCGACCAACGGCTGGGCGACCTCGCGGCGGGAACCGTCGTCATGCGCGAGAAGTTCACCGGCGACAAGTCGACGCGGCACATGATCGCGCCCGTCACGGTCCCGGTCGCGCAGGTGACGGCATGGGACGTGAGCGCCATCGACCCGGAGGAACTGCGGTTGATCCGACACTTCCTCGAACGGCGCCTCGCGATGCCGTGGCCGGTACGCACGTACTTCGGCGTCGAAATCGTACAACGCATCTGGCCCAAGGTGGTCGGCGCACCCAACCAGGTACACCCCGAGTACCTGCTCGAAGGCATCGTCGTCGCGAAACAGTCGCGCCCGTGAACCAGCACGTCACGTTCGGACGCGAGTTGCGCTACATGGCCGGCGGCATGATCGCGGTCGCCGCGGTCTGGCCGTTCCTGCCGTTGCATCCGCCGGGCGTGTGCCCGCTCCGTACGACGACGGGCATTCCGTGCCCGTTCTGCGGCATGACGCGCGCGGTCGTCGCCGCGGTACACGGCAACTTCGCCGACTCGCTCCGCTTCAATCCGCTGGGTATCGCGATCCTGCTCGCCGCGATCGCCGTGCTCGTGCGCCCCCAGCTCCTGCGGATCCGAATACCTGTGTGGCCGCTGGTGATCGGCGGCGCGCTGTTGTGGGGCTACAACGTGGCGTTCAACCCCACGTTTACCTAAGCGTCGACTTCGCGCCGGCCCTCGAGCGCGCGCCCGAGCGTGACCTCGTCGGCGTACTCGAGGTCGCCGCCGACCGGCAGTCCGCTCGCGATGCGGGTCACCTTGATGTCGAACGGCTTGAGCAGGCGCGCGAGGTACATCGCGGTGGCTTCGCCTTCGATGTTCGGGTTCGTCGCGAGGATGATTTCGGTGATCTCTTCGGCCGTGACGCGGGCGAGGAGCTCCTTGACCCGCAGCTGCTCGGGGCCGATGCCCTCGATCGGTGAGATCGCGCCCTGGAGTACGTGGTACCGGCCGCGGAATTCGTTCGTGCGTTCGACGGCAGTGATGTCACGCGGTTCCTCGACGACGCACACGACGTGGTGGTCGCGCCGCTCGTCGCGGCAGAACCCGCAGAACTCGCCCTCGGCGAAGTTGTAACAGCGCCGACACCACGAGACGCGTTCCTTCGCGTCGACGATCGCCGCCGCGAGCCGCTTCGCGTCCTGCGGGTCGACCTTCAACAGGTGGTACGCGATGCGTTGCGCCGACTTCGGGCCGATACCCGGGAGTCGCCCGAGTTCGTCGATGAGGGCCTGCACCGGGCCTTCGTAGAGTGCCACTCTCTACTCGCGCGGACGTTCGTCGAGGACCTGGGCACCGAGATCGGCGACCAAGCGTGCGACCGAATCGGTCGGTGGTGCGTCATCGGCGTCGACGGCGTCGACGAGTTCGTCGAGGTCGACGGGCGACTCGCCCCCGTCCTCGTGGTCGTCCGGCTCCGGCCGCAGCGCCCCCGGCGCGTCGAAGTCGTGGGCACGAAGTTGGAATCGCGGCTCGAATCCGAGTTGCGATGCGAATGCCTGCTTGATCGCGTCGGCCTCGCCGCGAAACCGCTTGTTCGTCGCTTCGTAGCGCGTGCGGGAGACGCCGAACACGATCGAGTTCCGTTCGATGCCGATCGGTTGCGCCTCCTGGATGGCCGCCGCGACCGGCGTCTTCAAGGCCGCGAGTACGGCCGGCCACGCGTCGATCACGTCGTCGAGGTTGAGGTCGACCTCGGCTGCGGCGGGCGCCGGCGCCGCGTCCTCGACCGGCTCGGTTGCGGTTTCGGCCGCGGGCGCGGCCTTCGGTGTGCCGCGCGCCGCGAGGACCGCACCCGAACGACGTTCCTTCGCGGGTGCCGTCGTCGGTGCGCCCGGTGCCGCCGCCACCGGCGCGCCCGCGAGTTGGCGCTCCAGGCGTTCGACCCGTTCGAGCAGCGTCTCGACACTGGTGCGCGCTTCACGGCGCGCGATACGAACGACGACAACTTCGAGCACGAGGCGCGGATCGGCAACCGTCTGTTGGCGTACGTCGACGATTGCCCGGCCGAGCAACTCGATGGCGCGCACGAGCGCGGCGTTGCCCATCGACTGCGCGAGGACATCGAGTGCGGCGGCCTCCTCGTCGGGTCCTTCGTAGGGCACCCGCCCGCGAGCGTTGGCCACCATGAACGCGTCGCGCAATGTGCGAAGCAGGTCGTCGGCGATGCGCCGGACTTCGTGGCCGGAAGCCAGCATCTCGTGCAGCCCGGAGAGCGCGCCCGCGACGTCTTCGACCGCGGCGGCTTCGAGCACACCGAGTCGCTGGTCGAACGGGGCTCCTCCCAGCGCGGCCTGCACGATGTCGGCATCGATCCGGCCGCCACCGATCGCGAGCGCCTGGTCGAGTAGCGACAACGCGTCGCGCGACGAACCGGCCGCGCGCCGAGCGACAAGGTCGAGCACGTCGTCGTCGGTCTTGACGTCTTCGCGCAGGAGGATGTCGGCCATATGCGAGATGAGCTGGTCGCGCGAGAACAACGAGAACTCGAAGTGCTGCGTACGCGAGCGGATCGTCGGCAGAACCTTCTGCGGATCGGTCGTCGCGAGGATGAACACGACGTGCTGCGGCGGCTCCTCGAGCGTCTTCAGCAACGTGTTCGAGGCTTCGTTCGTGAGCATATGGACTTCGTCGATGACGTAGACCTTGCGGCGGCTGCTCGCGCCGATACCCAGGTGCACCTTCTGGATGAGGTCGCGCATCGCCTCGATGCCCCGGTTCGACGCGGCGTCGAGTTCGACGAGGTCGTAGAACGAGCCCGCGGCGACGGCAACGCAGTTCTCGCAGGTGCCGCACGGCTCGCCGTCGGGTCCGAGGTTCAGGCAGTTCAGCGCCTTCGCGAGCAGACGCGCCGTCGTCGTCTTCCCGGTGCCGCGGGGTCCGGAGAACAGATAGGCATGGCCGACGCGATCCTCGGTGACCGCATTGCGCAACGCGGTCGTGATGTGGTCCTGCGCGACGAGTTCCGCAAACTGCTGCGGCCGGTATTTGCGGTACAGACTCTGCGAAGCCACTGACCCCGACGCTACCGGCCGCGAGCGACGGAAGGCGTCGTGTCCGGCCCGCGCTAGCCTGCCCGACGGCCCGCTCGCGCCTGGCCGGGTCCGGCGCGACGAGCGCCCGTGAACCGAGTCAGGTCCGGAAGGAAGCAGCTCTCAGCGGTGCCGCTTGGGTGCCGCCGGGTTGCCTGGCTCGGCTGCGAGCGGGCCACCAGGAGGGGTGCGAGAGCGGCCGAATCGGCACGCTTGGAAAGCGTGTGAGGGGCAACCCTCCGTGGGTTCGAATCCCACTCCCTCCGCCAGATGTGCCGGGCCGGTTCGGCCCGGCCGACCCCATGACTCAGCAGAAGTTCTCGTTCACCGTGAGCGTGTACGGAACGGACAACCCGTCGGCGGTCCGCATCAGCCAATCGAGGTAGTCGACGAACTCGGCGCATCGCGGTTTGCCGTCGGCCGTGGTCAGCTCGAAGTCGACCCGGAGGCCGTCGTCCGACATCTTGAACACGTCGTCGCGCCCCGAGCCGACGAAGTCGAGGGCCCATTCCTTGCTGTCGTTCATCTCGGCAAGGAAGTTCACGGCGCGGGTCGCGATCTCCTCTCCCGTCGCCGGTGCGGTCAGACGGACGGGATCCTCCGCCGGCGCCCTCGCGCACGGCACCCGTTCGGCGGTCGTGCTCGACCCGCTCGCGCCCGACGGTACGACACCGATCCCGTAATTGAGGTCGCCGAAAATCGACTCCACGATCGGGGCGGCCTCGACACAGTTCGCCTCGAGTGCCTCCGGCGTCGCGGCCGAGGACACGAGGTCGAACGAGGCCGCGTCGTCACCAGTTGCTCCCAAGGTGACGCCCGCGAACCAGTGGGGAGTGCCGTTCGGCGCCGTCGACCCAAGCGGGTACGTCGCGAAGAAGAACGCGGTGGTGAACTCGTAAGCGCCATTCGCCGTCGTCGGGCGGTGACCGAACGAAACGTCGCCATCGCCGCCGTCCCCGACGTGCGCTTCCGGCACCTTGTCCTGCGCTGTTTCGCCCGTCACCAACAGCAGGCCCGCGATCGCTGCCGCGGCCAATGCGAGCGCGCCGACTCCGGACAGGAATCGTTGGCCGGTGCGCGCCGCGCGCCGCTTGCGCACCTGTGCCCACGCATCGGGCGCGAATGTGGCTGTGGTGGCCAGCTCGTCGAACGCGGCCCGCAACCGGTCTTCCACGAGTTCGTCGAGCATCTCCTGGGTTTCAAGCGAGAGCACTTGCTCACCCGCGCCGACGAGTCGCATTCGCTTGCGCTCCCGGTCGCGAGACCGGAACCACTGCTTGCATGCGTTCACAACTGATATGCGCATGTATCCGCCCGGGTTCTCCACGTGTTCCCAGCGGCCGTGCAGGCGGGCGAAACAATCCTGGACCAGATCCTCGGCCACTTCGTTCGATCCGGTCATGACGAGCGCGAGCCGAACCATGGGCCGGTAGGTCTCCTCGAACAGGTCCTCGATGGTCGACGGACGAACCTCCGCCACCTCGTTGCCCTCTGCCACTTGCAATGCCCCCACGTCCTGCTGATGCCACCGGCGGCTCGGGGGTTGCGGACCCATCCCTGCTCATCGGCGGGACTCGCCCGACCGCCACCCCTGCCCCGTCCCGGCCGCACGGGAGGGGGCTCGTGGGTCAGGTGCAGGGCTTTTGGTTCGCGGTCAGCGAGTACGGCACGGTCTCGCCGTCGGCGTCGACCATGAGCCACTCGAGCATCGCCTGGATCTCCGCACACGGCACGACACCGTCGACACTCGTGTAGTCGAACTCGAAGTCGGAATCGCCGAACTGGACGTAGCCGCCGCCCGAGTACCAGTCGGCGTCCTCGACGACGTCCCGCACGAAGTAGTTGGCCCGGGACGCAACGTCGCCCGCGTCGTCGGGCGCCGTCGCGGCAGCGATGTCGGTCGGGACTTCGGCGGGCGCACACGGGAACGCTTCAACCAATACGAATTTCGACAGCGGATCCTCACCCCGGACAAAGAGCGAGTAGCCGCTGTCCCCGAGGAAGTACGCCAGTACCGGCGCAGACAGTTCGCAGTAGACGTTCGCCTGCTTGGGCGAGGACGCGTCCGTCACGATCGTGTACAAGCCAGGCAGATGCGTAACGTCGCTGACGAAGGTGTTGGGATCATCGTCCGGGCCGCCCCACCCGTCGCCGTAGGTCGCGTCGATGAAAACGGTGACCAGTTCCTCGGGCGCGACATCGAGCACCTCGCGGATGTCCACGTCGGCGGCCGCGTTTGCTTCGGCGCTCGTACTCGTTTCCGACGCGGGTCCGGATTCGGAAGCCGAGTCATCGTCGTCGTCGCCGCCGCCGCAGCCGCCGAGCACAAGTGCCGCAGCTGCCGCAGCCACAAGGGTGACGGTCAGCCGGCTCGGCCGGCGCCGGGGAGTCGAGTCGAAGTCGTGCGTGATCGTTTCCATGGCCACCTGATGCCGCCCTGGCCGTCGCCGTTGCACCAATGTCCAATTTCTGTCGGCACCTTCGAGGGTCCCTGTACCCTCCGGCCCATGCCGGCCGACCACGACGCCCTGATGGGGCTCGCGCTCGGCGAGGCCGGGCTCGCCCCCGGGCACGGCGACGTCCCCGTCGGAGCGATCGTCGTCGACCTCGACTCGGGCGAGGTAGTGGCCCGGCGCCACAACGAGCGAGAGCTGACCGGCGACCCGACCGCCCATGCCGAACTCCTCGCAGTGCGCGACACCGCGGCGCGGGTCGGGAGTTGGCGCCTCGACCACCACGCGGTTGTCGTCACGCTGGAGCCGTGCCCGATGTGCGCGGGCGCGCTGTGGGCCGCCCGAGTGCGAACGCTGGTGTTCGGCGCGGCCGATCCGAAGGCGGGGGCCGCAGGCACGCTCTACAACATCGCCGCCGATCCCCGCTTGAACCACGAGATGCAGGTGATACGGGGCGTACGCGCCGAAGAGTCGGCCGCGCTGTTACACGCGTTCTTCGCCAATCTGCGCCTGCCGTAACATCGCACCCGGAGGGATGCGAGAGCGGCCGAATCGGATGGTCTCGAAAACCATTGTGGCGCAAGTCACCGTGGGTTCAAATCCCACTCCCTCCGCGTTCGGGCCCCGCTTCGGCGGGGCCCGCTTTCTTGTCTACGCGCCCAGGCCGAGGTTCTCGTAGATCTCGCGCGTCGCGGGCGAACGGTTGAGTGTGTAGAAGTGGAAGCTGCGCACGCCGCCCGCGCGCAGCTCCTCGCACAACTCGGTTGCCGCCTCGATGCCGACTCGGTGCATCGCCTCGGCGTCGTCTTCGACGGCGCGCAGGCGCTGGTCGAGCGCGGGAGGAAAGGCGGCGCCCGACATCTCGGCCATGCGCTTCACCGACTTCACGTTCGTGACCGGCATGATGCCGGGGATCACCGGCGTGGTAACACCGCGGCGGGCGAGGTCGGCGAGGAACGCGAACCAGACATCGGCCTCGAAGAAGAACTGCGACACGCCGAAGTCGGCACCTGCGAGCTTCTGCGCCTGGCGTTCGCGATCTTCGTCGCGCTGCGTCGACGCGGGGTGGCCTTCGGGGTGCACGGCCACGCCGACCGAGAACGGGCCGATCTCGCGCACGAGGTCGGCGAGATCGGTCGCGTGGTCGAGTTCGCCGGGCGGGAGGTCGAGGTCCTTGGGCGGATCACCGCGCAGGGCCAGGATGTTCTCGACACCCGCGTCGTGATACCGGCCGACGATGTCGACCAGTTCGGCACGCGTGTGCGCGGCACACGTGAGGTGCGCCATCGCCGTCATCGACGTTTCGCGGTTGATCTTCACGACCAGGTCGTGCGTACGCTCGCGGGTCGTTCCCCCGGCTCCGTAGGTCACCGACACGAACGACGGAGCCAACGGCTCGAGGTCGCGCAGCGTCTGATCGAGCTGGGCTTCGGCGGCCGGGTTCTTGGGCGGGAAGAACTCGAACGAGTAACTCGGCCCCGCCGCGAGGATCTCGACGATCTTCGTCACGGCCGGGGAGGCTACCGGCGACCGCGCGCGGTCACACCTCGGAACCGGAAGCGCAGCGAGTTCGTGACGACCAACACCGACAAGAATGCCATGGCCCCCGCCGCGATCATCGGATCGAGCATGCCGAACGCGGCCGGCGGGATCGCCGCGACAACGCAATCGCGTCGGCGACGACGCGGGGCGAAGAGGCCTATTGCATCGACGTCTCATCCAGATCGCGTCGGTCTCGAAGGCCCTCCGGGGTGTCGGCTTGGGTCTCCTCGACGAGCACCTGCGGCCCTGCGTGCGCGAGGCCGCCCGGCCAGACAGTGACGAAGGTGACAACAAGGTGCACGAAGCGGTACAGGCCGTCGAACGTCTGCTGCGCGCGTGAGAGTCGAACGAATCATTCGCTAGGTTCGGATGAGTCGTACGAACTATTCGGACGAACTTCGCGATTGTCACGTTCTGTAAGGCCGCGTACGCTAGGAGAGGGACGCGGCCAGGAGGCGGAGTGCGCAGTAGGGGAAAGTGGTACTGGGGCGTTCCGGCGCTCCTTCTCGTCGTGGCGGTTGCGGCCGCTCCGACGTCGCGCGCGCCCGCGATCGACGGCGCCTTCGACACGCGCGGCAGCGTCGGACAGGTATCCGTCGTCCACGCGGCTCCCGGCGCACAACTCGACCTCGAGAACGAATCCGGCGCCGTGGTGGGGAGCGCGGTAGCCGACGAGTTCGGGAGCGCGCTGTGGCGCGACCTTGCACCCGACACGAAGTACCGCGTCAAAGCGCAGCACGACGGCACCACGACCGTCGGCGCGCCCGTGACCGTGCTCGCCCCGACGACGACACCCGACACTGCGCATTACACCGCGCAGAAGCTCGCCGAAGGCTTCGGCTACATCACCGCCCGCGACGGCACGACGCTCAGCGCGACCGTCCACCTGCCCGGTCCGGCCGACGCCGGCCCCTACCCCACCGTCGTCGAGTACTCGGCGACCGCGTCCGACCCGAACAATCCGCCCGCAAGCACGCTCGTCGCGCAGTCGCTCGGCTACGCGACCGTCTCGGTCAACGTGCGCGGCACCGGCTGCTCCGGTGGCGCGCTCTCCTACTTCGAACAAATCCTCGCCACCGACGGCTACGACGTCGTCGAAGTCGTCGCAGCGCAGCCGTGGGTCGCGAACGGCGCCGTCGGACTCGTCGGTATCGCCGACCCCGCCGGCACCGACCTCTCCGTCGCCGCGACGCAGCCGCCGCACCTGGCCGCGGTCGCGCCGCTGGCCGCGGCCGCCGACCCGTGGCGGTCGCTGTACCCCGGCGGCATCCCCAACACCGGTTTGGTCACGTGGTGGGCGAAGGCGCGCGCCGAGCAGGCCAAGCCGTTCGGACTCGGCTGGGAGCAGGCGATCGTCGACGCAGGCGGCGCGACCGGTACCCAGTGCGCGCAGAACCAACTGTTGCGCCTCCAGAACCAGGACCTCGCCGAGGTCATCGCCACGTATCCCTTCGACGACGCGACGGGAACCAATCCGCTCGCACCCGTCGCGGTCGCCGAGGCCATCGACATCCCGACGTACGTCAGCGGAACGTGGCAGGACGAACTCAACGGCGCCGGATTCGCCGCGGTGTGGAGCCGGCTCGCGAACGGTCGCATGGTCGCCACCAATGGTCCGCAGCTCGACAGTCTCCTGGCTGATGTCACGGGCTGGCACGACTTCCTCGAGTTTTACATCGCGCGTCGTATCCCGACCGTCTCCGACGACGTGCGCGCGCTCGCGCCGCTCGTCATCGAGAGCAAACTCGGAACCGCCGGAGTGCAACTCGGGCCCGACCGGTTTGCCGACTACACGACGTACGAGGAAGCCCTCGCGGCGTACGAAGCAGAAGCGCGCGTGCGCGTGGTGCTCGAGAACGGCAGCGACCAGCCGACCGCGCTGAACTTCGCGGCGTGGCCCCCGACCGAGGCGCAGGCCACCGACTGGTGGTTCCACCCGGGCGCCGCACTCGGAACCGAAGCACCGCAGGTCGACGATGCCGACGCGCAGGCGTCGTCCACATTCACGCACGACCCGGCCACCAAACTCGGGTCCGGCATCACCGAGTGGCGCGCCACGCCCGCGGGTTCCGCCCTCGCGTTCGACAGCGCACCGCTCGCCGGCGACACGGTGATGGCCGGAGCCGGCGCGGTGGACCTGTGGGTTCGCACCGCGGCCACCGACGTCGACCTCGAAGTCACGCTCACCGAGGTCGCAGCCGACGGCAGCGTCACGTACGTGCAGAGCGGCTGGCTGCGCGCGAGTCACCGCACCAGCCACGCCGAGGCCGACAACGCGCCGCTGCCCGCAGGCGAGTTCACCGCCGCCCGGGTCGAGTTCCTCCCGTTCGCGCACGCATTCCGGGCCGGTTCCCGCATCCGCATCGCCGTCGAAGCGCCCGGCGGCAACCAACCGCTGTGGGGCTTCGGCGCATCGCCCGCCGTCGGCGTCGACGTCGGCCACTCGGTCGGGCACGCATCACGCGTCACGCTGCCGGTGGTGCCGAACATCGCCGTTGCCGACACCGCTCCCGCGTGCGGCTCGCTGCGCGGCCAGCCGTGCCGCCTCGGCTCGACCGGTCGCCAACCCGAGCCGGACCCCGAAGTCGCCGCCGCGGCCCGCGCCGTCGTCGCCCCGGCGGCGCTGGCGCAACAGGAGAGCGTCGAAACCACGACCACGCTTCCGCCCGAGGACCTCGAAGACCCCGACTTCACCGGTCAGACCGTCACGTTCGAGCAGCTCGACCCGAACGACCCGCTGTACCCGCTCGCGCAGCAGTGCCAGGCGGGTGACATGGTGGCGTGTGACGACCTCTACGCCGGATCCAACTTCGGCAGCGCACTCGAGGCGTACGCCGATACATGTGGTGGTACCAAAGAGGTCGGCTCGGGCGGGTTCTGCGACTACGACGAAGAGTTCGACGACGGCTTCACCGAGGACGAAAGTTTCGACGAGAGCTACGACGAGGAGCTCGGGCTCTCCGAGACCTCCGGCGAGTTCGACCAGACCGCGTTCGACCAGCAGACAAGCGACGGGCTGGCAATGACCGGCGACAGCAGCCGCGAAATCGGGCTCACCGCGGCGGCGCTCTTGATCATCGGCGGCATGATCGTCCTTGCGACCCGCACGCCCGGGTCGTCACCCGCGTACGCCGAAGTCACGCCCAGGAAGCGGCGGAGGCGTACCCCCTAGACTCGCCGCCCGTGACCGCGGCCGAGGTCGAACCCAAGAAGGAACGCTGGACGTTCTCGTGGAAACACCTCTACGACGAGGTCGTCACGAGCGGGTTGTGCACCGGGTGCGCGGGATGCGTGATCGCGTGTCCGCACGACGTCCTCGGATACGACGACGAGGGCGGCAGGTACAAGCCGATCCAGATCGAGGAGTACGGCGGGCCGGCCGACTGCAGTCACGGCGACAAGGCGTGCACGTCGTGCACTCGGGCGTGCCCACGCTTTCGCGCCTGGGAACCCGAGATCGACACCTTCTTGTTCGGACGCGAACGGACACAGGACGAAGTGTCGGGTGTCTTCAAGGACATCTGCCTCGCACGCGCGTCTGACGGTGAACTGCACGAGGTCGGCCAGGACGGCGGTCTCGTGTCGGCTCTGCTCGTGTACGCGCTCGAGCACGACATCATCGACGCCGCGCTCGTGTCGTATCTCGAAGGCGACGGGACGAGCTGGAAGGCGATTCCCGGTATCGCTCGGACTCGCGCGGAAGTCATCGCGTCGGCCGGGAGTCGCTACACCTATTCGGCCAACACGCTCGCGTACCAGGACCTCGAGAAGGAAGACGAGCGCATCGCGCTCGTCGGCATGTCATGCCAGTCGTCGGTGCCGCCGGCGATGAAGCAACGCAAGGCGGGCAAGGTCGGACGCCGGCTCTCGCTCAACATCGGGTTGTTGTGTTCGAAGACGTTCGACGACGCGATCTTCGAGGAGCTCTTCGAGGCGAAGTACGGGCTCAAGAAGTCCGAGATGAAGAAGATGAACATCAAGGGCGTCTTCCAGATCTGGATGAAGAACGGCGATTACCACGAGGTACCGCTGAAGGAGTGCCACGCGTGGACGCGTGAGGGGTGCAAGATGTGTCCCGACTTCGCGGCCGAGCACGCCGACATCTCGACCGGCGGCATCGGCAAGTACAACGACTGGACACTGACGATCGTGCGCACCGACGCCGGCCGCGAACTGATGCAACGCATGCTCGACGACGGTGTCATCGAGGTTCGCCCCGGCGACGACGACCCCGACGCGATCGCGCTCATGCACAAGCTGTCTGCGAAGTCGCGCAAGCGTTGGCCCGAGTTCGCACTCCCCGAACCGCGAGTACTACCGAGCAAGTAAGTCCACAACCGACAAGCGGCGCGCCGGGAAGACTGGTCGGCAACGGAGGGTCATGACCCGCGCCACTGCGGTACGCGAGTTTCTCCGCACCGAGGCGGCCGGCGGCGTCGCCCTGCTCGCGGCGACGATCACAGCCCTGATCTGGGCCAATACTGCGTCGGGCTCCTACGCCGACGTGTGGACCGACGACAGCCGCGTGTGGATCAACGACGGGCTGATGGCGTTGTTCTTCTTCGTCGTCGGCCTCGAGATCAAGCGGGAGCTGACGGTCGGCGAGCTACGCGACCCTCGTACGGCCGCGCTACCCGCGATCGCGGCCGCCGGGGGCATGGTCGTCCCCGCACTCGTCTACCTGGCGTGGACCGCCGGAACCGACGCGGCCGACGGCTGGGGCATTCCGATCGCGACCGACATCGCGTTCGTCGTCGGCATCATGGCGGTGCTCGGGCGGCGCGCACCGGCGGCGCTGAAGCTGTTCGTCCTCACGCTCGCGATCATCGACGACATCGGTGCCATCGTTGTGATCGCGCTGTTCTACGGACACGGCCTGCACCCCGAATGGTTCGCCGCCTCCGCAGTCGTGCTGCTCGTCGTGCTCGCGTTGCGCCTCGCGCGCGTCACGAATCCGCTCGCCTACGTGTTACCCGGTCTCGCGCTCTGGTTCTGCGTCCACGAGTCGGGCATCCACGCGACGATCGCGGGCGTCATCCTCGCGCTGTGCATGCCCGTTCGCGAGGTTGAATCGCTCGAGCACAAGCTGCATCCGGTGACGAGTTTCGCCGTCATTCCGTTGTTCGCGCTGGCCAACGCCGGCGTCGTCGTAACCGGCGGGGGCTTGCAGGATGCGCTGGGCGAGACGCTGACGTGGGCGGTCATCACCGGCCTCGTGGTCGGCAAGTTCGTCGGTGTCACGGGCGCGACCGTGGCCGCGGCGCGCATCGGCATCGGCCGAATGCCGGCCGGGCTCACTCGCCGGCACGTTCTCGGGGCGGGTGCCCTGGCCGGGATCGGGTTCACCGTTTCGCTGTTCGTCGCCGATCTCGCGTTCGGGTCTGGCCGAGGGCCGCTCGCCGATGCGAAGATCGGAGTGCTGCTGGGTTCGATCGCGAGTGGCGTGATCGCCGTCGCGATCCTGTGGGGAGGGCCCAACGCAACCGACCCGCCTGACGAGTGAGGGATCCACAGTCGCGTAGTCGGATCGGGCCCTCTTGAGGATGGTCATTGGACGGTCTGGGCACCATGACACGCTCGCGTCATTTGCGACAGGCCGGTTTGGTCTGTTTCCGTGGGCCCGGATACGGCAACATGGGCTGTCGCCCGGCGTTGGTCTGGAATTTGTCGTGAACCTGAAGCAAGCCGCCCGCCACCTCGGAGTCCACTACCAGACCGCGTACAAGCTCGTGCGGTCGGGTCGCCTCGCCGCGGTTCGGGTCGGGGGCGGCTACGAGATCTCCGACGCCGCGATCGCCCGTTACCTCGCCGAACGCGACGCCATCCGTCGGGTTCCCGAGGAACCCGTCGCCCGCGGCACCGCCCGCACACTCGACGACATGATCCGCGACATCCGGATCGCACTCGACACTCCGGGCGCCGGCGCCGAACCCGTTCTCGAGATGGTCGCCGACGCACTCGCCGAGCATCTCGGCGACGTCGTCATGGTGCGGCCGCTGTCCCGCGACGGATGCCACTTCGTCGGCGGCCCGGTTCGTCACGTCGATCCTCGGCGCCGGGCCATCGCGGCCGCGGCCGCGGCCCGGCACACCCTTCCGCTCAACCGGCAACCGGCGGGCCTCGCCGTGGCATCGGGCGACATCGTCGTCATGGCCCACGTACCTCAGGACGGTGTACGCGCCAAGATCCCGCCGGAAATGCTGCAACACCTCGACGGCGGTGGTGTCCACAGCCTCGTGGTCGCGCCCGCGATCTCGAGCGGCGTCGCCCGCGCTGTCGTCAGCGTGACACGCGACGCGCCCGGGCGTCCGTACACCGACGACGACGTCGGTCTCGTGCGCCGACTCACCCAGATGGTCGGTACCGCCCTCGACCGGGCCCACCTCGTGCAGGAAGCCCACGAACGGCGCCAAGCGGTCATGGAACGCGTCGCCGGCGGCGACCCACTCGATCGCGCCCTCGACGAAGACTGCATGGCCGAAGTCCTCTGCGACGCGGCCGCGCGCGTAGTGGCAGTCAACGAAGCGTGCCTGTCCTTGAGCTCGATTCCTCGCTCCGAGATCATCGGCCGCGAACTCCCGACCCTCGCCATCCCCGACGAGCAGGACGCACAAGCCCACGTGGTCAAGCGCCTTCTCGTGGGCGAACTGCCGTACATCGACGTGCACCGCACGCTCGTGCGCGACGGCGAGGCCGTCGCGATCGCCGCCCACCATGGCGTCGTACGCGATCCGAGGTCCGAACCACAAGCTCTTGTGGTCGTCGGCTACGAACTTCCGTAGGCCGGAGCACGAGTGCGCGTCGTTGCGATCGTTCCCGATCTGCTCGATCGCTCCCGCGTCGCCGCTGCCCTCGGCGATCAGGTCGAGTTCGCCGACGACTCGTCGCCCTGTACCGGCGCCGGTAGCCCGGTCGATGTCGTCGTCGTCGATCTCGGCCGCCGCAGCGAAGCAGTCGCGTCCGTCCGGGCCGCACTCCCCGATGTCCGCATCGTGGCGTTTGCGCCCCACGTCGACAACGCCGCGATGGACGCAGCCCGAGCGGCCGGAGCCGACATCGTGATGCCGAGGTCGAGGTTCTTCCGTGACGTCGCCGCGGCGCTGACCAGCGCATAGCCGAACCTGCGAACCTCGATGTAACCCCGGCGCGCCCGGGTGGGTCGGACGGGCATGACGTCTGCCTCGTCCTCACTCCTGACGCGCCTCGAAGCGGCCGCCGGCACGTCGGCCGCCGTCACCTTCCTCGGTTCGGCCGCGGGAGACCACAAGGCGTGGGTCCCGTGGGCTCAGCTCCACGACGAGGCTCGCTCCCTCGCCGGTACGTTGCAGGCCCGCGGTGTCGCGCCAGGAAGCCACGTCGCGATCCTCGGGCCGACCACGCGTCCGCTCGTGACCGCCATCCAGGCAACCTGGCTCTGCGGTGCGGCGACGGTGATGCTGCCCCTGCCGATGCGACTCGGGTCGATCGACGAGTTCGTGGCCCAGACGCGAGCGCGCATCCTCGCGGCCGACAGCGCGCTCGTCATCATCGACGGGCAACTCGCCGAGTTCCTCGACCGGCAGCCGGGCGATCCTCCCGTCGCGCTTCTCGACGAACTGTTCGCGGCCCCGATCCGGTCCGACCGTTACGACCGGCCTGCCGACGACCCCGACGCGCTTGCGATCCTCCAGTACACGAGCGGATCGACCTCGGAGCCCAAGGGCGTGATGCTCCCGCACCGGTGCGTCACCGCGAACCTCGACGCGATCGCGCACGGTATGGCCCTCAAGTCCGACGACGTCGCCGTTTCGTGGCTGCCGCTGTACCACGACATGGGGCTCATCGGGCTGCTGACGATTCCCATGACGATGGGGTTGAACCTCTCGCTCGCGGCCCCGCAGGACTTTCTCGCCGCACCCGCACAATGGATGCAGTGGATGTCGGACGCGGGCGGCACGGCCACGGCCGGCCCCAACTTCTCGTACGCACTCGCCGCCCGCGCGCTGCGCCGGCTCGAGGACTTGGACCTGTCGAGCTGGCGCATTGCCCTCAACGGTGCCGAACCAGTCGACCCCGACGCGGTCGAGAACTTCGTCGAAGCGGGCGCGCGGCACGGACTCGACCCGGGCGCGGTGTTCCCCGCGTTCGGCATGGCCGAAGCAACGCTCGCGGTCACGTTCCCCGAACCCAACGCGGGTCTCGCGGTCGACATCGTCGACGGTCGCGTCCTCGAAACCGACAAGTACGCCGCCGCGGTCATGGAGTCCGACCCGGGCGCCCGGCGCCTCACGAAACTCGGCCGCCCGGTTCTGGGATTGCACGTGCGCGTCTGCGACCCCGCGACCGACAAGCCGATGCGCGACCGCGAAGTCGGCGAAGTCGAGATCAGTGGCGCGTCGGTGACGCCCGGCTACTACAAGCAGCCCGACGCGACACGCGAGGTATTCAACGATGGCTGGCTCCGCACCGGCGACCTCGGCTACCTCGTCGACGGCGAACTCGTGATCTGCGGGCGCATCAAGGACGTCATCATCCTCGGTGGCAGAAACGTGTACCCGCAGGACGTAGAGCGCGCCGTCTCCGGCATCGAAGGGGTGCGAACGGGCAACGTCATCGCGTTCGGAACCGAAGGCCGCAAGGGTCGCGAAGCCCTGATCGTCGTCGCCGAAGCTCGCGAAGGCGGCGCGGGCACCCGGGCCGAGGTCGCGGATCGAGTACGGGCCGTCGTCGGCGCCCCGCCCGAAGAAGTGGTGTTGGTGCGAGCCGGCACCCTGCCCAAGACGTCGTCAGGCAAGTTGCAACGCAACCTCTGCCGCACCCGCTACCTCGACGCCGAACTCGAACGCCTCTAGGTGCGTAGGGATGCGTCGATAGCCCACACGTGGTGTGGGCTATCGACGCATCCCTCTACACGAGGGGCCAGGGGACGCTGTGGTGGCCGGCGTCGGGGCGCGGTAGCACGCCGGTCGCGAGCAGGTGCTCGGTGCGGGCACGGAGGGCGTCTCGCTCGAAACGGTCGAGGAGCGGTTCCAGGCGGTCGCCGAGGTCGCCGTGCAACTCGTCGACGAGACGGTGGAGGTCGGCGCATACGGGCGGCGCGATCGACTCGCCTTCGAAGTCCCAGATGGCGGTGCGCAACTTCCACTGCGCGTGGAACGTGACACCGTGGTCGATGCCCACGATGCGGCCGTCGGCCGTGCGGAGGCAGTGCCCGCCCTTGCGGTCGGTGTTGTTGATGACGACATCGAATGCAGCCATGCGGCGGAAGTCGTCTTCGTGGTCGGCGAGCAGCGTGAAGTAATGCTCCTCGGGGTCGTGCTCGACAAACCGTTGCATGCTCCCGAGTCCGGCCGGGCCGTCGCGTAGCACCGTGTCGGGCACGATGTCCCAACCGAGCGCAGCTGACACTTCGTACGCCGCGACCTCACGCATGCACAACGTGCCGCGGGCGAAGTCCCACAGCGGTCGCTCGCCCTTTTGTGGCTTGTACACCGCGAACATCTGGTCGGCGCCACGGGTCACCATGACGAGGTAGGTCGCGTTCGACGACCACGGCATGCGCCCGAGCACTTCCGTCTCGCCGTCGCGCAAGATCTCGCGGGCGACGGAGTCTTCGACGGGCAGAGGTGACGACGGCCAACCCTCCGACACGCGATGTCAGTTCCAACGCGGGCAGACGTGCCCGTCGGGATCCATCGGGAAGTCGCAGAGTTGGCAGCGGGGCCGGCCCGCGGCCACCGACGCGGCGCCGTGGGTCACCATCGCGCGCACCTGCGCGCGCGTCGCGTACAACCGGGCGATATGACCCTCGCTCGTCTCGAACGACGGGGGCTGCTCGCCTTCCTCGACCGCTTCCTCGCGCAGTTCGATGAGCACGAGCCGGCGGTCGGGGTCGTAGCCGATGCCGATCAGCCGGGCGCGGAACAGCGGTTCGTCCTCGGTGACGGGTCCGTTCACCTCGAGTTCGACTGTCGTGGCTGCTTCTTCGGGTTCGTCGTCGGCGATGCGGTCGAGAAACTGCTCGGCTTCGGCGACCAGCAACGCGACCTGCTCCTTCTCGACGAGGATCGACAGGACCGCCGCGCCCTTGTGGGCCTGGATCACGAACGTGCGCTCGCCGGGACGGCCGAACGCGCCCGCACCGATCTTGTCGACCGGATCGAACTCAATCGGCTCGGTCATGATCTCTTTGTCGCTGTTCGCTGCGAGCCGGTCATGCACGACAGCGCTCGCCGCGTCTGTAGCACAGATGCGCGAGGAGCGGCTCGCGGCCGCTCACAGACTCCGGCGAGTTCGCTGCGCTCACCGCATCGTGCGCGCATCATTTCGCGTCTTCAGCTGGTGGGTCGGGCGGCAGCAAGTCGTCGAGGCCGCCGGTGTCGTTGCACTTCACCATCATCACGCCGTAGGTGTGAAAATCGAACACCGTCACCGACGCGGGGCTCACGTGCACGCGCTGGAAGAGGTCGAGGTGCACCCCCGTGTAGTGCGCGATCGCCGACTTGATCGGGTCGGCGTGACTCACGACGACGATCGTCGTGTACGGGTGTTCGGCAACGACCGCGTCGAGCGCCGCAACGGTACGCGCCTGCATTTCGGTGATGGTCTCGCCCCCGGGGAACCGCGCGCGCGACGGCGCCGCCTGCACGACCTTCCAGATGTCGGTCTTCGCGAGCTCCGCGATCTTCCCGCCCGTCCAATCGCCGTAGTCGGCCTCGATCACGCCGGGCAGCGGGACGACCTCGAGGCTGTGGTGCGCGGCGATGCGTTGCGCGGTCTGGGTCGTGCGTTCGATCGGGCTCGCGTAGATGACGCCGACGGGTAGGTTCGCGAGCCGCTTCGCAGTCGCTTCGGCCTGCTCGACACCCTTGTCGGACAAATCGATGCCCGGCATGCGGCCCGAGAGCAACGGGCCGGTATGTTCGGTGACGGCATGGCGCACGAGGACGAGCCGGGTCGGTGGCTTGGGCTCCGTGGTCTCGGCGGCCGCCGCGTCCGCCTCCGTTGCGGGCTGCGTCATAGCGAACAAGATAGGGGCTCATGACAGACGTTCACCTCTCAGCTTCCGGGCCTCCCGAAACGGTGCTCGATCCCGAGCCGGCCGATGCGCTCGATGCGCTGCGCGCCGCGCTCTCGGCACCGCCCGCGGGTCGGCGCGACGCCGTGGCCGACGTGTGCGGCCGCTGGCCGCGCTTTCTCGACGCGTGGGCGCAGCTCGGTCTGCTCGCCCGCGACGAAGTCGAGGCCTACGCGTACTTCCGGGTCGGATATCACCGGGGTCTCGACCGGCTCCGGCAGTCGGGTTGGCGGGGCGTGGGCTACGTCCGGTGGCGCCACGAGACGAATCGCGGCTTCCTCAGGGCCCTCGACGGCCTGCGCCGGTCGGCCGAGGCCATCGGCGAAGCCGACGAAGCGCAACGGTGCGACGAGTTTGTGCACCAGCTCGACCCCGGTTGGGACCGCCGCGACGGCTAGCGTTCGCGCCGTGAAACGCGCTCTCATCACCGGCATCACCGGCCAGGACGGGCGGCACCTGTCGCAGTTCCTGACGGCGAACGGGTACCAAGTCTTCGGATTGGTCCGCGGTCAAGCGAACCCGAAATCCGAAATGATCCTCGGGGAGAACCCCGCGCTCGAGCTCGTCGACGGCGACCTGCGCGACCTCGCGTCGCTCATCGCAGTCGTGGAGCAGGTCCAGCCCGACGAGGTGTACAACCTCGGCGCGATCAGCTTCGTGCAGCTCTCGTTCAAGCAGGCCGAGCTCACCGCGGAGATCACCGGCCTCGGCGTGCTGCGCATGCTCGAAGCGGTGCGCATGGTCGGTGGCGCCGAGAACAATCCGATCCGCTTCTACCAAGCGTCGTCGTCGGAGATGTTCGGCAAGGTGCGCGAGACGCCGCAGACCGAGACGACACCGTTCCACCCGCGCTCGCCGTACGGCGTCGCCAAGGTGTTCGGCCATGACATGACGGTCAACTACCGCGAGTCGTACGGCATGCACGCGAGCAGCGGGATCCTCTTCAACCACGAGGGCCCGAAGCGCGGCATGGAGTTCGTCACCCGCAAGATCACCAACGCCGTGGCGCGCATCAAGCTCGGGTTGCAAGAAGGCATCAGCCTCGGCAACCTCGACTCGTCGCGCGACTGGGGCTACGCGGGCGACTACGTCGAAGCCATGTGGATGATGCTCCAACAGGACGAGCCCGACGACTACGTGATCGCAACCGGTGAGACGCATACCAATCGCGACTTCCTCGACCGCGCGTTCGGGCTCGCGGGCATCGACAACTGGGAGCCGTACGTCACGCAGGACCCGCGCTTCTACCGTCCCGCGGAAGTCGACTTGCTCATCGGCGATGCGACCAAGGCGCGCGAGAAGCTCGGTTGGACTCCGAAGGTGGGCTTCCCGGAACTCGTGCAGATGATGTACGAGAACGACCTCAAGGAAGAAAGCGAACGCGCCAGCCGCGGCTAACGCCGCACCTTTGACGCCAGCGCGTAGGCGGCTACCAACGTGGGGTCCCACACGGGGGAGAACGGCGGGGCGTAGCCGAGGTCGACGAGCCAGAAGTCGTCGACGGTCATCTCGTTCCATATCGCCGCGGCCAGAACGTCGATGCGCTTGGCCGCGCCTTCTCGTCCGATGATCTGGGCGCCGAGAATGCGGCCCGACCCGCGCTCGGCCACCATCTTCACCGTGATCGGTTGCGCGCCCGGGTAATAGCCGGCACGGGTCGTGCTCTCGATCGTGCCCGCGACGAAGTCGAAGCCCGCTTCCTTGGCTTCGCGTTCGGTGAGTCCGGTGCGGCCGATCTCGTACGCGCACACCTTGGTGACCGCGGTGCCGACCACGCCCGGGAATGTCGCGTTGCCGCCGGTGACGTTGATGCCGACGATCCGGCCCTGCTTGTTGGCGTGCGTCCCGAGCGCGATCGCGACCCGAGCACCGCTCACCCGGTGCCGCGTCTCCACGCAGTCGCCCGCGGCCCACACACCTTTCTCGCTGGTCGCCATGTGCACGTCGGTCGCGATGCCGCCGGTCTCGCCGACCACGATGCCCGCGTTTCTCGCCAGCACGCTGTTGGGGCGCACACCGATGCCGAGCACGACGACGTCGGCGGGAATGTCACCGTCGGGCGTGACGACACCGCGCACGTGACCCGAGTCGTCGACGACGAAGCCCTCGCACTTGGTCTCGCTGCGGAGCTCGATACCGAGCCCGCGCACGGCGGACGCCACGAGCTCGCCCATGTCCGGGTCGAGGGTCGCCATGGGTTGCGGAGCGGCGTCGACGATCGTGACCTCGAGTCCTCGAAGCTTCATGGCTTCGGCCATCTCGAGCCCGACGTAGCCACCACCGACGACGACAGCGCGGTGCCCCTCGGTGAGGTGTTCCGCTTCGATGTGCTCGCGTAACGCGATGCCGTCGTACACGGTCTGGATCCCGTGCACGCCTGTGGCATCGACGCCGGGGAGGTCGGGCCGGATCGGCGTCGCGCCGGTCGCGATGACGAGCTCGTCGAAGTCGACGACGTGCTCGTTGCCCTTGCGGTCGGTGGCCGTGAGCACGCGAGCTTCGATGTCGATCGACGTGACCTCGTGCTCGGTGCGCATGTCGATGCCGCGCTCGCGGTGTTCGGCGGGCGTCCGTGCAATCAACTGGTCGACCGACTCGACCTGGTCGGCGACGAAGTACGGGAGCCCGCACGCCGAGTACGAGGTGTAGCTCCCCCGCTCGAAGGCGACGATCTCGAGTTCGTCAGCCGAGCGGCGCCGCCGGGCCGTCGCGGCCGCGCTCATGCCCGCGGCGTCGCCCCCGACGACGACGAGCCGCTGGGGGGTCACGAGAGGGAGCCGGCGGCCCGCCCCAGTGCCACTTCGGCTTCAGCCACGATGCGGCGCACGATGTCGCCCGCGGCTTCGAGCTGGTGGATCGCGCCCACGCCCTGCCCGGCCGGGTAGCACTCTTTGTCTTCGTCGACGTCGGCGTTCTCGTCGCCGCCGAGGTGCAACGCCTTGGCCGCGACCGCGCGCCCCATCTGCTCGGGGAACGGGCGCAGCTCTTCGGGATGCTCTTCGATGTACTGCGTCCATTCGTTGCGCACGGCGCGCAGCGTCTTACCCGTGAAGCCGCGGCTGATGACGGTGCCGTCTTCCATGGTTCGCAGCAGTGCGTCCTTGTAACCGGGCACGGTGCGGGCCTCGGGCGTGGCGATGAAGCGCGTACCGAGCCACACGCCGTCGGCGCCGAGGCTCAGGGCTGCGGCGAGCCCGCGCCCGTCGAAGATGCCGCCAGCCGCGACCACCGGGACGCGCCCTTCGACCGCGTCGACGATCTGCGGCACGAGCGGCATCGTCGCGACGGTGCCGGTGTGGCCGCCCGCTTCGGTTCCCTGCGCGATGACGAAGTCGCAGCCGGCTTCGACGGCCGCGATCGCGTGGCGCACCTTCCCGCACATGCTCGCGACGAGGGCGTTGCCGTCGTGGAGGATCTTGATGACATCGCGCGGCACACCGAGACCGGCAACGAAGAGCGACGCGCCGCCCTTCACGATGCGCTTCGCGTCTTCGACCATGCGGTCGGGCATCGCCGCGAGCAGGTCGACGCCGAACGGCTTGTCGGTGAGCGCGCGCACCTGCTCCATCTCGGCGACCATCTCGTCGGACTGCATCGTCGCGGCGCCCAAGGTGCCGATGCCGCCGGCGTCGGACACGGCGGCGACGAGCCGGTGGTAGGAAACGCCGCCCATTCCGGCCAGCATGACGGGGTGTTCGATACCGAGCATCTCGGTGAGTCGTGTCCGCATAGGCGTAAGTGTTACCACTACCGTTGTCCCCATGACCCAGCCACCGGCCGAACCGATCCTGGTGGGCGTGATCATGGGCAGCGACTCCGACCTGGGTGTCATGCAGGGCGCCATCGACGTGCTCGACGAGTTCGACGTTGCCCACGAAGTGCGGATCGTGTCGGCGCACCGCACACCCGACGTCATGTACGAGTACGCCCGCTCCGCCGCCGACCGGGGCCTGCGGGTGATCATCGCCGGGGCGGGCGGCGCCGCGCACCTGCCCGGCATGACCGCGTCCATGACCCCGCTCCCCGTCATCGGTGTGCCCGTGCCGCTCAAGCACCTCGACGGCCTCGATTCGCTGCTCTCGATCGTGCAGATGCCGGCCGGCATTCCCGTCGCGACCGTCGCGGTCGGCAACGGCCGCAACGCGGGTTTGCTCGCGGTGCGCATCCTCGGCGCGTCCGACGAGCAACTCCGTTCCGCAATGACCCGCTTCCAAAGCGACCTCGCCGCAACCATCCGCGCCAAAGACGAAACCGTCCGCAAACAGTTCGACGTCTGACAGTGCGTCGCTAGCTAGAGGGACCTCTAGTGGCCTCCAACGACGCACGGGTTATTCGGTGGAGATGGCTTTGAGGACGTCGAGCTTTGCTGCTCGCCGGGCCGGGAACACGGCGGCGAGGACGCCGGCGATGCCCGCGACGATGACGATGATCACCAACTGGCCGGGCGCGGGGTCGAAGGACGAGAACCCGTCCTCCTCCAGGGCAAGTACGACGGACCAGCCGAAGAAGAACCCGATGACGAGTCCGAGCAGGGTTCCCAGCACCGCGATGATCACGGCTTCCCAGCGCACCATCGACTTCAACTGCCGCCTCGTCGTTCCGACTGCCCGCAGCAGGCCCAGCTCACGCGTGCGCTCGTAGATCGAGAGTGCGAGCGTGTTGGCGATTCCGATGACCGCGATGATCACCGCCAGGAACAGGAGCGCGTACACCAGGTTCACGAACGCGGCGATCGTGGCCTCCTGGCTCTCCCTGAACTCGGCGTTGTTCTGGAGCTTGGCGGTCGGGTAGGGCTCGAGCACCCGTTCGATCGCGGCGGCACCCTCCTCGGTCGTCACTCCGGGGGCCAGGCGCGCGAGAACGAAGAAATCGACCCGTTGCTCGGGCAGGTAGTGCGCGTCGAACGACTCGATCGAGATCAAGAGTTTGCCGGTGAGGCCGAGATCGTTGCCCTGGTACAGGGCTCGTACTTGGACCGACGTCAGACCGGTCGCCGGGAAGACGACATCGAGGGTGTCGCCGATCAGAAGGTCGTGGTCGTCCGCGTAGCTGGTGCTCAGGGCGATGCCGTCGACGTCGAGACTCCCGAGCGTTCCCCGGCTGACGCCCAGGTCGAAGAGTTCGTCTTCGGTCTCGGTGTTCAGCGCCGTCATGAACTCGCCCCGCCCGTCGACCGCGGCCCCCGCGAAGCGCAACGGCGACACGGCGCCGAGCTCGGGAAGTGCCGCCATCTCGTCGCCGATCGCGGGGCTGAGCGGGACGCCAAAGCCGGAGCCGCCGGTGACGATGAAGTCGGTCCGGAGCTGGGCGTCGAGCGTGTCGGCCACCGACGCCTTCGTCGACGCGGCGAGAATCGTGATGAACCCGACGAGTGAGACGCCGACCATCAACGCCGTCGCAGTCGCCGACGTGCGGCGCGGGTTCCGGAGCGCGTTCTCGCGCGCGAGATCGCCCACGATGCCCCTGACGCGCGGCAACGGCCACCCGATGACCCGACTCACCGGAACCGCGACCACCGGGCCGACCACGATCACGCCGACAATGACCGCGACCGCGCCGACACCGAGGTAGTAGATCGCGTTGCCCGGGCTGCCGAAGAGTGCGAAGAGCATTAATGCGGCCCCGCCGACGGTAACGAAGACACCGATGGCGATCCGGTAGCCGAAGCCGTGACGGTGCTCGATGGCGACGTCGCGCATCGCGGCGACCGGCGGGACACGCGACGCCCGCCGGGCCGGGATCATCGCCGACACGAC
>Ga0163153_10001330_pt1 | contig 39116 bp, 53 predicted proteins | sample OliLakLV19MP6IB1_FD_148629 | JGI IMG/M metagenome (GOLD analysis project Ga0163153, IMG submission 148629) | Freshwater microbial mat bacterial communities from Lake Vanda, McMurdo Dry Valleys, Antarctica - Oligotrophic Lake LV.19.MP6.IB-1 | ecosystem: Environmental > Aquatic > Freshwater >... | reverse complement strand
AATATTGAAATATTGAACAACAAATATAGAAAATCACTACAGTATCGGAGTGCTAATGAAGTAGCTAGAGAATATGGTATATTAAAAATATTAACAGTCTGAGTTGCATTTCACCCCAGAATTTACACTTGATTACTACCCTTAATTCTATCACATAAAGTACCCGTTTGTCAAGCAGTAAAAAAGGCCTATTTTAAGGCCTTTTTTACTGCTTGATCCGCGTTATTCCGCGCCAAGTCTGCGTAGCTCCACGACTATCTGATTTCGTAAGTAATGGTTACGTTCGAGATTATTTGGTTTTCGCCCGCGGGAATTTGAGGGGCCCCTGCGGCTGTCACTTCATTTTTTACCGCCTGATTCATATCTCTCGCATAGTAAATAGGATAATTGGTCCCTTCAGTAAAGTTAGTGATACGAACTAGACGAACATCGAGATCGTTTGCGAGGGCCTTAGCTTTTTCACGCGCAGACTTGATAGCTTTTTCTCTAGCTTCATTTTTAACTTTTTCCTCATCATCGATTGAAAATGAAAGTCCGCTAACATTCGAGGCTCCAACACCTCCAACAACTGATAATAATTCGCCAGCATTTTCAATCTTTCTGATCTTAACTTCAATGGTTTGCGAAACTTCATAACCCACTATCTTGGGATTTTTGACTGGGACTGGTGGACAATAATCTCGCGTACAAGGATATATCATGGCTGTCTGATAATATTCGTACTTTGGATTTATATTGTAACTTGAGGTTTTAATATCTTTTTCAGCAACTCCGCCTTTTTTAATCAAATCGATTGCAGTATTTGTCTTTTGAGTAGATTTCTTTTGAGCCTCTCCCACAGTCGGACCCTCTTCGGTTATAGAAAAACTAAAAATGGCAATGTCGGGCTTGGCCAAAACTTCTCCTTCGGCCTGAACAGTAATTGTATTTATAACCGAAGCATCTCTGCCAATGTAACTGCCTTTCCTAAGTTCATTAAAAGCAAGTGCTGCAAGCCAGATACAGCCGATTATTACTAGGGCGATTATAGCTTTAGTAAAAAGAGGCTTGTTTGTTATTGTGTCGTTCATTTTATAACGTTATTAATAATTTAATTTCTCAACTTTTGTTTTATTTATAGAGTTTATTTTATCATAAATAGAGTTTTATTTTGCCTAGCGAGGAGCGGAATGGAGAATTCTGATTTTACATTTCATCCGAGCGAATACAAAACACAGGTGGAATACCACGTGGCTCTGCCACGCGAAGGACGAGTGAAACGAGTTCCTATAATACCTCGAGGCTTTGCCTCGAGGTATCTTTATTGATTTTGCATAACTTCCCATAGATGACGTTTAGCCTTCATTTATCTTACAGATTAGCTTTATCCTCTATTTTGGCGGGGAAATTTAAAGGTGATATCATTAGCTCCTACAAAAAGAACTTCTAATTTAATTTTTACTAAATACCTTGAATTACCAAGAAGAAAGTATTAAAGCTCACAGAATGAGTCGCGGCAAAGTAGAAATTGTCAGTAAAATGCCGGTAACAAACCGTCAGGAACTTTCGCTAGCCTACACTCCCGGGGTAGCCGGACCATGCCTTGAAATTTCTAAAAATCCCAATCAAGCTTATGAATTAACTTCGATGAAAAGTACGGTCGCAATTGTAAGCGACGGCTCGGCTGTCCTCGGACTTGGAAATATTGGACCGTTAGCGGCACTCCCGGTCATGGAAGGCAAAGCCATACTTTTTAAAAGATTTGCGGGGCTCGATGCCATTCCCATTGTTCTTGGAACTCAAAATGTGGAAGAAATCATTGCCGCGGTAAAAGCCATTGCGCCAACATTTGGGGGCATTAATCTAGAAGATATTTCCGCCCCTCGCTGTTTTGAAATCGAAGAGCGTTTAAAAAAAGAGTTGGATATTCCCGTTATGCATGATGATCAGCACGGTACCGCAATTGTGGTCCTGGCCGGACTCATAAATGCTCTCAGGGTTCGAGGCAAGAATAAGGAAGAGGTAATAATTGTCGTAAATGGCGCCGGTGCAGCCGGTATTGCCATTACCAAATTACTTTCTCTTTACGGATTTAAAAATATTATACTCTGCGACAGCAAAGGGGCAGTGCACAAAGGACGGACAGACCTGACACCAGAAAAAATTAAAATTCTGGAAATTACTAATGGAGATAATGAAACAGGATCGCTTAGTGAAGTAATAGTCGGCACTGATATTTTTATTGGCGTTTCCAAAAGCAACGTCTTAAACAAAGATGATATTAAAAGAATGAACGAAGGGCCGATTATTTTTGCCATGGCAAATCCCAATCCCGAAATCATGCCGGAAGAGGCCATTTCTGGTGGCGCTTCCATTATTGCAACCGGGCGATCTGACTTTCCTAATCAAGTAAATAATTCTCTAGCTTTCCCTGGTATATTCAAAGGCGCCATCGAGAGAAGAGTCAAACAAATAACCGATGAAATGAAAATAAGAGCCGCTATCGCTCTCGCTTCTGTTGTTGAAAATCCGACGGCTGAAAAAATAATTCCGGACCCATTTGATAAGGGTGTTGTGGAGGCGGTGTCTGCAGCTATACACGCATGAAAAAATTTAAAAAAATAATAAAGATAACTTTAGTTGTTCTCATCATAAGCTTTTTAGCTTTTATTATTTTTGTCCGACCGCAAAATGATCGCGACTGGACCCCTGACCAAACACTACTACCGACGGTTACCTTTCTTGATGCCAACACCGTCACAATTAAAAATATAAGAAATATCGAATATCGCACTACCACTGACTACGATCTTCGTTATTACGACCGCACAATTTCCCTCAACGATCTAAGGAAGGTTTGGTTTGTTGTGGAGCCATTTGGTAAATACGGTGCCGCTCACACCTTTTTATCTTTTGAATTAAATGATGGGACTTTCATTTCGGTCTCGGTCGAAATCCGCAAAGAAAAAGGTGAATCATTTTCACCAATAAAAGGCCTCTTTAGGCAGTACGAACTCTCATACGTCATTGCCGATGAAAGAGATGTATTGCGTTTGCGCACCAATTATAGAAAAGATGTCGTGAGACTTTACCCTATCAGGGCCGATAAAGAAAAAATTGTCTCGGTGTTTAAAGATATGCTAATACGAGCCGGCGAGATCAAGAAAAATCCAGAATTTTATAATACAGTTACCAATAATTGTGCCACCAATATTGTAAAGCACGTCAGAAAGTTTTCTGACAAAGACATCCCTCTCCTAGATTTCCGTTATCTAATGCCGGAAACTCTTGATGAATTGGCCTACGAATTAGGGCTTATTGATACGGATTTACTTCTTGAAGAGGCCCGAGAACATTTTACGATAAATGAAATGGCAGAAAAACATGACAAAGATCCAAATTTTTCGAAAGCTGTCCGCAACTTCTGATAGATAAACAAAAATTATTTAAAATTACTCATAGCACTCGAGAAATAAAAGTGAAAGTAATGGATAAGAACTTATCAAACCAGTTTGAATGGTAATACTCTCTATCAAAGGGGCTGGAATTATCTTTCCAAGACTCGATAAGCTTTTCGAGATCGTTAATTATTTCCGGTTCACTGAAAAATACCCCACCTTCCATATTCCAGTCAAATGAAAGCTTGTCTAGATTTTGTGAGCCAATAATTCCCACATTTTTATCTATCAGCATGGCCTTACTATGGTTCATAGAATTTTGGATTAATATCCGAGCGCCTAAATTATAAAAAATATTTAAATAATAATAATTTACCCGATTGGCGATATAAACATCTGTTTTCTTTGGTACCAAAAATTCCACTTCAACTCCCCTAAGGATTGCTAAGTGTATATGGGCGATAAGCCAGCGCGGCGGCACAAGATAAGGGGTAACAAAAATTATTTTTGATTTAGCTTCGCTAATATGCTTACTATAAAGGTCTCTCAACGCTCGACGCTTGCTAGAAAACCCGTGATCAATAAACCAAAGCTTGGTTCGACCAAAAAGCCTCGGCTTACTTTTAGATAAAATCTCTTCATTTATCCCGCCACTTTTTTTGTACATTTTGGCAAAAGAATGAGTCACGAAGTTAACGCTAGCTCCCTCAAACCTAATAACCAGATCATTCCAGTTAGCAAATCTATTGCCAACGTTTACTCCCCCCACAAAAGCCACCATCTCGTCAATAATTAAAATTTTTCGATGTGCCCTCTGAAAGAAATGGCTAAAAAATATAACCTCTCCTCCGGCATTTTTTAAGTTCGTCACCCAATCCGTCTTCAAATTAAAACTGCCCACAATATCGAGAATAAGAACAACTTTTACTTTTTCTTCGGCCTTTTTTTGCAATGCTTTTATAAAGTCTTGGCCAGCACTATCATTGTCAAAAATATACATTTCAAAATAAATGCTGGTTTTAGCATTTGAAATAGCTTCAATCATACCCTTCCAGGCGCTTTCTGAGGTGCCATACAGGCGATATTTCATAATCCTCGCATTATGCACTAAATTGAGAAATGCCAAAATAAAAAGACCGATCTCGCTACCGGTCTTTTTATTTTACAAAATTTTTAACTCACTTATATACCACCTGCGAAGTTGTCGTTTGGCACACATTTTTCAAGTCCTTTCGGCGTCTTTAACTCCGCTACTAATTTGGTTACGCCTGACACGCCTTTAGCCACCAATACCTCATATCTTTGTACGCAATCGGGTACACAAGTAGGATCCGTGTCTGGATCGCAAGGTGGCAAGATTACCGCACTTACTGGTAAGGCTCCCGCAAAAAACAAACTAACTCCAATTGCCACAGCGACTATTTTTTTATTTCCCATGCTTATAAAAAATTAATAATACACTGGTATTATAAGCTACTTCCTTTACTTTCGGCAATAAATTTACTAAATAAGCTGTTTAGAACGTTCTCTTAATAGGCTTATCAATATCTGGAGTTCTGTCCTTGGGAGCGTTTTGAATACGAGGATTAGCATTTTTATAGACAATGCCAACAGCTAAAAAGAAGAACAGAGCCAGCCAAAAAATAAGACCACCTATTTCAAATCCTTTTTCATACTTATGTGCCGTGTTTTTTTTCATAATATTTAAATTAGTTTGAAGTACTATAAGAATTATATAATAATTTGTAACAATATATTAGTAGGTCTCACTACTCCTTTGACGGTCTTTTTCTTCAAGCATATTTTTTATATTTTTTGCCTGATCGACCGCCTCCATATTCTTCTCAATACCGCTTCGTGGATCTCCCTCTTTTCCTTTTTTAAAGTAGGCGTGAGAAATGAGAAGAATAGTAATCGTGGTACCAATTAGTATTAGTAAGAGTCCGGAGTAGCCAGAATTATATTTTTTTCCGTGCATATTAAAATAATAGCATGAGACTCTCTCTTTACAGGAACAGTACAGCCGTTCGATTTATTCAGAACAAAATTCTTCACAAAGAGCGAAAAGCGCTTCGATTCTCTGACGTGAGCAAAGCAGTTTCCCAAAGTAGTCCCTCACTTGGACGTGAAACGTCCAAGTACGTCCAAGGACTTAAGACATTCACAAATTTTGGTGCGCCCATGCAGGTACACTCCAAAAATATAGTCACAAAATGCTTATATGTTTTGTGACTATATTTTTGGGTGACTACAGGGAATCTCTCCTTACAAAAAAAGCCTGACGCGTCTTACAATTGGGGTGATCGATGGGGCTCGAACCCATGACCGCCGGTTCCACAAACCGGAGCTCTACCAGCTGAGCTACGACCACCATTTAAATCAGAAGTGTTCTGATTAGAATGTTAGCTTATTAGAAAAAGAGAACGGCTGCAACCTATTATTTATATGTTGGAGGTTGCTCAATAATACCTGCTTTATGATTTGAAAATCTGGCCATGGCATAGAGAAGTGAAGAGAGGCGATTTAAATAGGACATACTCCATTCCCCCATTATTCGATCTTTATTATCAACCACCGCGACCACTCTTCTCTCCGCCCGCCTGGCTAAAGTTCTGGCGACGTCATATGTAGCCGCCAGTTCAGTACCTCCGGAAACAAAAAAAGATTTTATCGGTGGCAGTTCTTTTTCGATAGCATTAATTATTTTTTCCGTTTCTCTTAATCTTTCTTCTTTAATGGTCATTTCGCTCCCGGCCATCTCGGCCTGAATTATAAAAAAGCTATGTTGAATTTCGTTTGTAATATCATCAAAATTGCGATCTAAAATAGAATATTTTTTCTCGGCTGACTTTATCTTGCAAATTCCAAGATATGAATTTATTTCATCCAGTGAGCCCAGAGCTTCTGCCACCAGTGAACTTTTAGTCATTCTTTGTTTGCAGCCAAATAGGCCCGTATCTCCTTTATCTCCTTTTCCGGTGTAAAGCATAGGTTAGTATTATAGCAAAAGAGAGAGGGGTAAAGATGAGGAGACTTGGGGGGGACTCGCCGACAAATCTTTTTTCGTCGTCACTTGAAAAGTTCGCCGGCCACCCCTCGCCCGTTTTAATTACTATTAAAACATGGCTGCGGTCTTCGAGTCCCCACGTAAAAGGCGCCGGCCTTTTACTCCCTGCGCCTTTCGCTTCGCTCATGTGCCCAGGGGGGGACTCGAACCCCCACGCCATTGCTGGCTTATCCACCTCAAGGATAAAAGTCTACCAATTTCTCCACCTGGGCAAAATGAAATACTTCGACACTATAACGAATACGTAGACTTCTTTCAACAAAAAATCCGCCCTAATTTTGGCGGATTTTATTCTTTTGCTTCTGCCGCAACCTCAGTAGGCGGTTCTTCCTCAAGGGGAGTTTCTTCCGCTGCTACCTTAACCGTACGTAGATGACGCATTTGGCGTTTTATTTCACGAGAAGCCTTGTCACGAATATAGTAAAGTTTGGCGCGGCGAACTTGAGCCCGTCTTACTATTTCAATTGAATCAATAGCCGGAGAAAAAATAGGAAATATTTTTTCCACTCCCACTCCACTTGCCACCTTCCGAACAGTAAAAGTTCCTCCGGCTTCCTTGCCATGTTTTACGGCTAGTACCAAGCCTTCGAAGGCCTGAAGGCGAAATTTACCTTTGGCTTCCTCGATTTTTTGTTGCACACGCACAGTATCCCCTGCTCTGATGTCGAGCTTTTGACGAGAAGGAATATTTGCTGGCGTTATTACTCTATTAGCGACTTTAGACATGCGTGGAACTTTAACACAGAAGCTGCCGAAAAGGCAACTTGAGGACAATGTGAGGGCAACTTCGAAATAGTTTGACCAAAAAATCGCCTCTACTAATTACTTTATAAAACGCTATAGCGTTTTATAAAGTAATTAGATTGAGAAGGTCACAAAACAATATATTCTAGGTAAATTCTAAATAAATGATTCCAAAGCGGCCACAAAATCTGCTGGCAGTGGTGCTTCTATGGTTTTTTCTTCGTTATCTAAATTCTTAAAGGAAATTATGTGAGCATGTAAGGCTAAACGCTCAAATGCGAGAAGAGTGGGTCGTCCTCCTGCATACACTCGATCACAAATCACCGGATGCCCAATTGCTTTTAGGTGCACTCTTATTTGGTGAGTTCGGCCGGTTTTAGGCATGGCTTTGACATAGGTTGCCTCCGTACTTCGCTTTATAACTTCATAGTAAGTCACGGCTTCTCTCATTTCGCCACGTGCCTTAGGGGGCGCGGTGTACTGACGAAAATCTCCCTTACTTCGCCCGATCGGCATATTAATGGTGCCGAAATCATCTCTGACTTTGTCATAAACAAAAGCTAGGTAAGTTTTTTTAATTTCCCGATTTTGAAACTGGCTTTTTAAAAACTCGTAAGCCTTTTGATTTTTAGCCACCAGTAATACTCCGGAGGTGTGGCGATCAAGCCTATGAACAATGCCCGGACGAGGAATCGAAATTCCATTAACTAATACCAATGGCTCTCCCACATCTTTTAAGATCGGATACTTTTCCATAAGCCAATCACAAAGTGTTTTCTCTTCCCTTCTGCCGTCGCCATGCACAATAAAACCGGCGGGCTTGAAAAGCCCTAAGATATTTTCATCTTCGTATAAAACTCGCGGTAAAGAATCACTCTTAGACTCCGAAATTTCGCTTGCGCTTGCCATACTCAAGGAGTATGCCCTTAAATTCTCTTTCCGTAAACTCGGGCCACAAGGTTCCGGAAAAGAAGAGTTCACTGTAAGTTGCCTGCCAAGGTAGAAAATTTGATAAGCGCATTTCTCCGCCGGTGCGAATTATTAAGTCGGGGTCCGGAATATTCTTGGTATCAAGCATATTTTCAAAGTCAGCCTCTGCTACGAGGACAGTTTTTCCTAATTCTTTTTTTGCCTGAATAATTTTATTAGTCGCTCTAACTATTTCGTTCCGTCCCCCATAGGAAAGTGCTAGATGCACATGAGTTCCTTTTCGCTCTCGAGTTGCATCTGTAACTTCTTTAATTAAATTTTGCAGAGATTTGGGAAATCGAGATGGGTCTCCAATAACTGAAACCGGCCCCAATGTTTTTAACTGCTCCTTAGCATCCCGAAGTGCTTTTTTAAAAAGAGTCATCAAAGCTTTTACTTCAGTTTCCGATCTTTTCCAATTTTCTATGGAAAAACAGTAAGCGATAACATGCTCAACTTCAGATTCCGTTGCCCACACTAAAAAATTTTTAAAGGTTTTGAAGCCTTCTGCATGCCCCCAGACTGTATTATGACCCAATGATTTAGCAAAACGCCTGTTGCCATCCATGATAACTCCGACCGTTTTAGGTTTTTGAGATAAATCTTTCATTTTTTATTTAATAAGCAATTTCAAAATCAGAATATATTTTTTCAATTACTCTTTCTTTTTTAATTACCTTTTTTACTTTAGAAAAGAAAGAGCCTTCTTTCAATAATTCTTCAAATTTTTGTAATTTTTGACTTTGACCTTGCGCCACAGCCGTTACAGAGCCATCAGCATTATTTTTTACAAATCCCGTAAGGTTTAAGTTCTTACCATTTCTCCTCGCAAAGTCGCGAAACATAACCATTTGAACCCGACCATAGATTGTGAATTCAGTTTCCGTTATTCCTTCACTCATGAAAAATAATACTAACATACACCTCTTAAAGTCACTTGCCTTGAGAAAAAGATTAAAATACCGTAAGGTGAACACATCGGGCGATTAGCTCAATTGGTAGAGCAACTCATTTACACTGAGTAGGTTACAGGTTCGAGTCCTGTATCGCCCACAGATTTAGCTGTGGGAGTTACGCTACTTTCTCTTTTTCAATAGCCAATCTGGTTCTGGAATAAAGGTAATCGATTCCCAATTATCAATTTCTGATTCTTCAAAGTCATAGTGTCTTTGATATACTGATTCAACACTTCCATGCATCGCCTTCTCCCAATCAAAACCGAGAGTACTCGCAACTTCTTTTACCAAATCTTCAGTGGGCCCTTCCAATTCTACAAAAGTTGGAATCCATGGCCACGTATCAATAGTTATTTCTACCTTTTTATAGTTCCATTTTTCTCGTTTTGTTTCTTGTGTAGCTTTGAGTTTTAATCCAATTGTTTTGAAAAATTCACATGTTTTGCCGAAATCATCAACTACGATGGTAATTTCTTTGGTCCCGTGTAAAGTTCTATCATTCAACTGTTTGTAGCTCATTGTTACCTTATCACCATCATCTCGTACTCTTATCCATCCGCCAATTTTTTCTAGTCGATGATCCGGGTAATCAAAATTCTGGCGACACATTAATATTTCTGGGTATTCTTGCACCACACCTATTTCTTTTAATTTTAAATGCAGATCATTTTGATTCACGTCTACAAATTTTGCTTCAATTTCTGTTTGCATAAATTATTAATTTTTACAAATGCAGGAATCGCCTCTCCCTTCGGTCGAAACGCTGAATTTTTATAGTCGTAAGTGTTCCCTTCCACATTACAACTTCGCGTTCAGCTTCGATTCTTGCGTGTACCAAAGCAATTTCTTTTTCTTTCTTGTCCCCCCGCGAGGAATCGAACCTCGATCGACGGCTTAGAAGTCCGCAGTTTTATCCATTAAACTACGGGGGGATTTCTCATGTTTTCAAGCGTACCAAACTTTTTAACTTGTTCGTATGTTCTTCGACGATGACAGTTGGCGCATCTTATTTCACATTTTTTTATTTCAGCAGATACGGAATCCCAAGAATAATGGCCCGATCGCATAGTGGAAATGGATTTGAACTTATCATTGGGAACTACGTGGTCAAACTCTAGCACCACAGGATCACTTTCGCCACAGTCAATACATTTCTTGTCTGACAGGAAAAGAAATAATTTTTCTTGAACCCTTACTCGGTGTCTTTTTTGCGCCCGATAAAGATCTTCTTTATTTTTATATGGCATAAAGGGATTATACCAATAATTACTAACCTTAACTACGAGGAAGTGGCCAGAAAGAATTAAACGCAACTAAACCGAAGGATCCGTCAGGACTGGTCTGGTGGTTTTAAGTTCATTAAACGTTTCTTCGCGCTTTAACATCAAAAGGAGGGCCTCTTCAAGTTTTTGTGAACTAATCTTTTTTAAAGGTGTCACTTCAACCTCTTCCCCAGCAAACAGCGTGCCTTTTTGGATACCAAGAAATAAATAAATGGTGACTCCTACCATTAGTAAAAATATTAATGTGGCAACAGTACAGGTAATAGCCCAGTCCCGGTAAGGATTACTCGAAGTTTTCTGTCCGTTTACATTAGGCTTCTTTTTAAAAAAAGAGCCAATATTTTTAAGAATAATTTTCATATCATTTTACTTTAAGAGCTTGTGCGACAAAGGATAGCTTCCACTGTTTGGCTTTTTTAGGGTCACCATCTATCGCTTCCATTTCTGCTTGTTTAACCACAATGCCCTTGGGAAAAGACTCAAGTAAAGTTAAATAATGATAAATTTCTGAAAAAGTACCCTTGGCACTTGCTTGAACGGCTAAAAATTCTACCCTATCGCTTTTAATCCCGACCAAGGATTCATGTCTAAGGCTATTAATTACCAGTTCAACTTTAGCAGTACTGGTGGCCAATTCCTCAAGCAAACTGACAAACTTAACCTCCTCTTCTTGATCTGCTCCCACAAAAAAAGCATCGATACGTGTTCGATTTTCAGCGGTTTCTTTAAGGGTACGCTCGGATAAATTTTTTTCTTCTTCTGTACTTTTAAATTGAGCAACTTTAACCTTTAGCTCCGCTACTTCTTTATTAAGCGAACCAATGTAATAAAGAAATAGGGAAAACAGCGAGATAAGCAGCAGAGAGGCAAGCAAACTAATAATTAATATTTTTTTTGTTTTTTGTGAAGAAGGAGTATTCATACTATTTTAAGGTCATTGTAAAACTAATGTTACGTGTCTTTACCAAAAGGTCGATCGGAAAATCGACTTTCTTAAATAACTTTGTTTTCTCTAAGCGAGATTTGAAAACCAGCAAATCATCTCGATTTTTGGCCACTCCTTCTAAGATAAGGTTGGTGGTCGTGCCGACCAATTCATAATTAAACCGATTGATGGTGATAGCCGGTCCCTTTTCATTTAAAATACCATTAAGAAAAATGTGTGGTAGCTGTGCTTCACTGGCCAGAACTGGCAAAGTTTTTAATTTTTCTTGCAAATCTTTAGCCGTGTTAGTGAAATCCTCTTTATCTTTATCAACGACCACTTCTTCCCCACCAGAAGAGAGTTCCGTTTTAAGTTCTGATTTTTTTTGCAAGGTAATTACATATGAAGGAATAAGGAGTGCCGTGCCACAAAAAGCAATGGCCCCCACAAACCAGGAGAAAACCGCGACAAGTCGCAGAAGATATTCTTTCCTTAAAGATTTCTGATTTTCTTCTGGTAAGACGTTATACATAAATTTTAGTGGCTGAATTCTTTATTCTTCGCGCAATGCTAGTCCTACTGCCGTGGCATAAGAAAGGGAGCCAGAAAAAGCAATCGGCGGCACATATCTTTCGGTTGAAAAAGCATTTATCCAGACATTACCTATTTCGACCTTGGTTTGCATGGCCAAAGAAAAATGCTCCGCTAGTCCTTCGAGATTGGCATCCCCCCCACAAAGGATAATTTTCTCAATCGGAGGAGGAGTAGCGTCTATTTTATCTGGATGATTATGCCAATAAACAAACTGCTTATTTGTTTGGTCTTTTAAAACAGCGATAGCATCGAGCAAGATGGGAAACAATTCTCGATATTGACCGTTGCGAGAAAAGGCGCCGCTTCGTTTTAATTTTTCTGCCTCCTCATGGGGCACATTTAGCTGTTTTTGAATTGCCTTGGTTAATTGTTCCCCTCCAACATCAACTGTTGTTGTAAGGTGAACTGCTCCGCGACTATAAATAGCAATGCCTGTTCGCTCGGCTCCAAAATCTACTATTAAATATGTTCCTTGATCTCCATTTTTTATCAAACTGCGAGAAAGTGCCGTGCCCTCCATTTCAAAAGAAAGGGGTGTCAGTCCGGCCCCCTGATAAACACTTATGTAAGAATCAACAATTGTTCGGGGAAAAACTGAAACCACAACTTCCCTTTTGTCTCCAGCAGGTTTTTCAAACAATGGGTTGGTAATGGTGTAATCAAAAACCGCATCCCCAGGCCCTATCGGCACATGTTCTTCGAGCTGGAAAGCAATATTTTCTTTTGTTTCTTCTGGCGGCAAAACAGGAACCTCGGTACGAAAAAGGTAAGCTTTTTCTTCAGGCAACGAACCTCTAATATGTAAAAGGTTATGTTCCCGCCTTAAGCCGATAAGAACTGTTTTTAAAGTGTTTGGATCTTTTATCTCTCCATCAATAACCGTGCCTGGCGGCAAAATCTGTTCCCCGAAGCGACCGATGGTAAAAGTGCCGTGATGTGGAATCAGCTCAACAAAACGAACGACGTGATCCGAAATGTCCATTCCTACTGCTGGCATCAGTAAAAACTGAGGCGGCGGAAAAAGCCGATAAAATTTTTTCTGAGAATATAAAAGTTGCGGATGCGACATAAAGAGCAAAAAGAAACTAGTTTAGTCCCTTATATTATACTCTTTCAAGAACTTTTCTTAAAGAAAGATGTGAGGATTAACCAACCCTAGTGCCAGGCGGGATAAGTGGGTCAGAATTTAAAAGTGTAAACTTATCTTCCGAAGATGCCGCCAGAATCATGCCCTGACTTACCAAACCCATCATTTCTCTTTCCGGCAGATTTACAACAAAAGGACATTTCACTCCCACTAGAGAATCGGCAGAAACAAATTTGGCAATACCTGAAAGAATTTGACGAGGATTTTCTTCATTGAAGTTAACCGAGAGCTTCAAAAGTTTCTCTGAACCGTCGACCGCTTCGGCAGAAATAATTTCCCCGATTCTAATTTCCACTTTTTTAAAATCATCAATTGTAATTTTTTCCATTTTCTCTTAAATCTTACTTCATAATTATAAATTCCTAATTCTCCTGCAAAGGTTTCTGCTTATCAAGAAACCTTTGCAGGATTATGGCGGCCGCCGAATCATCTCTACTTTGCCCATTCTCCTGAAACCTTCCGGCTTCAAGGGAGCTGCCGTATTCTTGTTCGAGCACTACTTCAAACCCTTTATCTTTTAAAATTCTGACTAATACCTCGATGTTTTGCAGTAGTGGGTTAGCGCGTCCTCCGTAATCGCGCGATTCCCCGATGACTATAGTTTTAACGTTTGAGGTGAGGGCCAGTTTTTCAATCTCATCGGCTAAGGTCGGACTAGCCGGTATGACCGCCTTTGGCAACGCAAACTTACCGGTTTCATCAGAAAGCGCAATCCCCACTCTTTTCTTACCATAATCGATTCCCAAAATTCTCATATTAATTTAGGGTACAGGTTTTGGACTAATGGGTAAAGAGGTTATGGGGGTTGCATATATGTATATGGTATATTGGATTAGTGACTGAGCAGTATAAAAGAAAACCAAATACATTTTGTCTTGTATGCAAAAAGCAGATTTATAAGCGACCGGGGCAAGTGAAAGAAAACTCTGGAAATGTTTTTTGTAGTAATGCCTGTTATGGTTTTTTTTGCCGAAAGGAGACTCCTTGTAGTGTTTGCAAAAAGCCAATTTTGTCTGGGCTAAACAAGAAAACTTGTAGTAGAGCCTGTGCAAATGAGCAGCGAACAGGAATCGTTTACGACAAGAGAAAGCCGCGAGACAAAGTCGTGCAACATAGAACGCTCAAACATGAGCTGACAATCGCCAGAGGCGAGAAGTGCGAACGATGTGGTTATGACAAATCTCAAATACTGCAAATTCACCACATAAACAGAAATAGAAAAGATAACCGCCTATCAAACCTCGAGCTTATCTGTCCAAACTGTCATTATGAGGAACATACTTTAAAAAGATAATGCTGTAGTCAAACTCAAAAATTCTGCTATATTGCTCAATATCAAATTACGGATGGGTGCGAGAGTGGTTTAATCGGGCAGTCTTGAAAACTGCTGTACCGCAAGGTACCGTGAGTTCGAATCTCACCCCATCCGCAAAGTTTAGGTCGCATCCTGCGATCTTTTACTTTGCGAGATGGGAGCGAACAAACTACTTTGTTAGTGTGTGAGATTCGAAAAGGTTCTCTCATATTTTTGATCCGCCAGCTGGCGGAGAAAAAATGAGAAACCTCTACTGAAGCTGTAGGCTTCGAATCTCACCCCATCCGCATACAAAACTAAAAACTAAGTTTTTATGATTCAATTAATTCCAATAACCTTAGAAGATCAGAATCTTTTTTCAGAATGGTTTGCTTCTGATTCTATCGGGGAAAAAGAATTGTCATCTTACAAAAACTTACCCTTTTGGTTTAAATTACTTATCCCGTTGAAACTTTGGGGTTGGATTGTAGAAGAAAATAAAAAGAAAATTGGTTTTATTGATTTGGAAAAAGATTCAAATAATATCGGTCACTTTTCTTTTTATATTGCTCCTATAGAGCGCAACAAAGGGAAAAGTAAAAATATCTTACTTTCGTTAATTAAAAAATCAAAAGAGCTCAATATTCTTTTGTTAGAAGCAGGAGTAAATGAAAATAATCCTCAGAGCCAAAAATCACTTAAATCAATTGGTTTTACTCTAAAAGGCAAGGATAAAGATGGGTATTTGGTTTGTTCCCTTCCAATTAACAGTTCTGAACGCATCTAACCACTCCCGCAGATTCCCTACCCCACCATGAAACTCGAAAGGGTTTCTATTTTCGTTTGGCCTGACTGGCGTAAGCCATAAAATAATGTAGTATGCTAGGTCGGTTGTTCTTTCCGAATCCAAAAAACGAAGGGGGAATTCAACATGTCTGAGATCGGCACTCTTGCGACCCTTGCATCGTTGACGATGATCGTGCTGGGTCTTCCGGCACAAATCGTCAAGAACTATCACAGAAAGAGTTGTGACGGACTTTCTCCGTCGCTCATCTACTCTGCGTGTGGTACTTACACCCTCTGGAGCATTTACGGCTGGACAAAGCCGGACTGGTTCCTTGTGGTGGCGCAAACGCCAGGCGCCGTGCTTGCGTCCGTTCTTCTCTTTCAGATGTTCTACTATCGAAAAAAGGGGTAAAGATGATGAAAAGTAGAGAAATTCTTGACGGAGCAAAGTCGTATCTGTTGTCTCGCTTTGAAAATGGCCTTTGCCTTGAGTTCTTTCAACTCAAACATGGTCCAAGTCTCGCGTGGACAACCGCGTGTATCGGCTCAACCCTGACTGAATTTCAAGTAATTCCGCAGGGGACGCTCAAAGCTCTTCTGTCCTTGCAGTGGAAGGGTGGCGGTTGGTCTTACAACCAGAAGTCACTGCCTGATGCGGACAGTACGCTTAGGGTGTTGCAGTTTCTTAACAAGGTTGGGTTCGCTGGTCAGGCCGTAATCAGGAGAGCCGAAAAGTTCGTGATTGCTCACCAGCAAACCGACGGTGGTGTTGCCACCTATTTGCCTGAAACCGTCGCCGCGATGAAATACCCCGTGGGTGGATGGACCGCGACTCATCCGTGCGTGACAGCACTGGCCGCTCGCGTTCTGCAGAACCAACAGGCCCGAAACAAGGCACGTCGCTATATCACAAGCCGTCTCGACAAGGGCGACGCGCGATCTTACTGGTGGCAGACACCATGGTACGTCCGGTACGAGGCGGGTGTTATAAACACAGATAGTATCAGCAGTGATCCAGTCGAAATGTCGCTTGCGCTTCTTCTGAAAGTCAGACTCGGCATGACCGACAAGGAACTAGCGACTAGGTTGATCAGGTTGCAACACGAAGATGGTAGTTTCCCAGTTAGCCATCAGTTCCGGGTTCCTCGCCCGAATCAACTCCTCGATAATATCACTGAGCAAGTGGAGGTAGTCGAGGATAGTACAAGAATCTTCTCAACCGCTGCTGCGGTTGTGGCGATCTCTCGCCATGAGGCACTTATTAGTTAAGATGCCTCTTTTTTTATTAAAGAACAAAAAAAGAGCAAGAATTTGCCGCCAAAGCCAGTTAATTTTTCAATAATTTCAAATTGAAAAATTAACTGGCTTGAGTTATCATTAACTCAATAAAAACCTGGAATTGTTAATCTTCACCCTGGAATCCATTTTGCCCGCCCGCCCATTCCGAGCCGCGCTGTGCGCGGCGAGGACAAAATTCCGTTCGAGCTAACTCAAAAATACTCCGCATTTTTCCTACCCCCACCATGAAACAGGACCCCCTTACCCAAAGTGAATTTGAAAAGCATCTCAATGCCAAAACTTTAAAGCTGGCTTTTGTTGGTATGTCTAACGCCGGCAAAAGTTATCGTGCCCGAGTTTTGCACGAGGATTTAGATTTCATGTGGTACGACGTTGATACAGAAATTCAAAAAACTCTAGGCCTTCACTCAATGGAAGAAGTGTCTGACTGGCTCGGCTATCCAACTAGCCCCAATTACAAAGAAAGAGAGCTGGCTTATCTAGAGGCTGAAAACAAGCACACCTTGATTGATTCTTTAGATACTCATGAGAAAAATCTAATTTCCGATTCCACCGGTAGTGTTATTTACTTAAATGAGCCGACTCACAACTGGCTTGAAGAAAACTGTCTTATTGTAAATATTGAAGTAGATAAAGATTCAAAGGAAGCTTTGATTAAAAAGTTTTTTGAAAAACCAAAGCCGGTCATTTGGAATGGTTTTTTCAATCGTCTGGAAGGTGAATCTGAAAATGAAGCGCTTGAAAGATGCTACCCAAAACTTCTTTTGGATCGTTTGGTAAAATACCAAGAGATTGCCCATCTAACTATTCCTGCCAATAAATTTTATGATAAGAGTGGAGCAGAGACCCTGAACATCATAAAATCTTACTTACAAAAATAGTCCTGATTTTTTTTCGCGTGCCGGCTAAATTTCTTCATGCTATTCTATAGTCATGGAAGAAATTCGCTGGAGAGATTTAGAATACCCCCACCGTCCGAAGAGTGTGGACTGGTATTGGGGATTAGGGCTATTAGCCATTGTGCTTGCTGTTGTTTCGATTTTTTTTGGTAATTTATTACTTGGAATTCTGATTATTGCGGGAGCCGCGACAATTGGAATCTTCACCGTCAGAGAACCCCACGAAATTGATTACGTAATATCCTCTAAAGGAATTTTAATAAATAGCGACTTCCACCCTTACCAAGATTTAGAATCTTTTTTTGTTGACGAACAAGAAAAAGGCACTAAACTTATTCTGGTTTCTAAAAAGTTTTTTACTTCTTATATTATTATTGATATTAAAGATCATCACCCTGACACCGTGCGTGATTTCCTTTTAAATAAATTACCGGAAATAGAACATCGCGAACCTTTGCTTCACGCTATCGCTGAACGCCTGGGAATTTGAGGTCCCATAAGCATTTAATAAAGGTTCCTCGAGGCAAAGCCGCGAGGTATTCCACCTGTGCTTTGTCTTCGCTCGGACGAAATGTAGAATCAGAATTCTCCATTCCGCTCCTCGCTAGCCAAAATAAAATGGATGTAACTTATACGATGCATCGTATAAACCAGAAAACCATCCTTTTAGAGATGGTTTTCTGGTTTTACTTTAATTGGAAAAATATCGAGCTTGCGGAAAGACATAAGTACTAAAATTCACTAACAGTGTCTTTCGCTGCGCGGTTATACCGTGCGAGCTCGCTTTAATCTACCTTATATTTCGAGTAAGCTATTACTCACTCGCACCAACCTACTTCACCGCATCCTTCAAAGCTTTAGCCGCTCTGAACTTGGGTACGCGCATGGCTTTGACTTGAAGTGTCTCACCTGTTCTAGGGTTACGAGCTTGTCTGGCTGCTCTCATTTTAACTGAGAATATACCAAGGCCGGCAATGGAGACTTCCTCTCCCTTCTTTAGAGTAGTGACAATAGTATCAAGTAGTGTCTCTACTACTTGCTCAGCTTGGACCTTCGTACCATTTAGTACTCCTTGCACCGCTTCAACTAGTCCTTGTTTGTTCATATGGAAATATATTAGTTATATAAATAAATTTTAGTCTAAGGAGACCTGACTTATATAGGAAGTATATAACAGGGAGATTTGGGGGCAAGAGGAGGTAAATTTCGCCGAGTAAGCACAAACACGCAAAAAATAATTACTTTATAAAACGCTATAGCGTTTTATAAAGTAATTATTTTTTGTCTTTTTTTAGTTAGCTTTTGAGCTTATTTAAGTTTGGCGATTTGTTTGGCTAAGCGAGACTTTTTGCGGTCAGCTTCCCCTTTTTTTATCAATTTAGTTTTGGCCATTTTGTCGAGTGCTTTAAAAACAGATGAAAGAGCGGCAACTGCCTCTTTTTTGTCCCCCGCTGTCATTTGTTTCTTGAGGGTCTTTAGAGCTTTTTTCAAAATATCCTTGCGGCGCAAATTGAAAACACGGCGGCGTTCTGCCACTCCTATTGCTCGTTTTGCTGAGGAAGTTATTGCCATATTAGTCGTCCGATACTAGCGAACTATCGGGAAAAATGCAAATTTAGGTTATTATTCGGCTTATGATTGGCTTTCTCGAGGGCACTGTAATAGACACAAGTGAGAAAAGCTTACTTCTCCTTGTAAATGGCGTTGGTTATCGGGTTTATGCCACTGCCTCTACCATAAAAGAAGCCTCGGGTAACATTTCTCTTTTTACTCATTTAGCGGTCAGAGAAAATGCTTTAGACCTATTTGGTTTTACCAACAAAGACGAACTTTTGTTTTTTGAACTCTTAATTACTATCTCCGGCATTGGTCCAAAGTCGGCCTTAGGCATCCTTAATATTGCCTCAATTACTACTTTGCGTTCGGCGATTGCCTCTGGCGACTTAGGCTACCTGACCAAAGTTTCTGGTATTGGCCGAAAAACGGCTGAAAAAATTGTTTTGGAATTGAGAGATAAGGTTGGATTAATTGAAAGCGGACAAGATACCGCCAGAAAAGAGGAGTCAGACGCCCTCATGGCCTTAATGTCGCTTGGCTACAATGAACGTGATGTGCGCGAAGTTTTGAAACAAATAGATAAGCCCGGGAAAGCCACGGAAATAATTGTTCGAGAAGCTTTAAAACAATTAGGAAAGTAAATCAGGCGGTGCGCTTCGCGCACCGCCTGTCTTCATCTCTTCTCTCCGCAAGGAACCGTTTGTCCGGTCCCAAAATCGATGCTTCGAGCCTCCCTCAATCTTTCTCCGAGCTTCGAAGTTTTAATCCAGAGTTCTCCTTCCCAACAAGCCTCGGCATGTTGGGGAATTTTCCGCAATGTGGCCACAAAGGCTTCTCGCTGTTCGGCTTTGTAATGTGCGCCAATAGCATACACCCATGCAACTACACCGAGAAATACCAGAATCACTATCATACAGCCCATGGAATCTTTTTCTTCCTGTAACATAGCCCCCAGTTACCTTTGAAGTAGGACAGTTAGAATTAAGGTATTATGCAAAAAAAATTCTAAATGTCAAATTATGCTATAATCTTTCCATGCTAGAAATAACCCTCCGCACGATTGAAAAATTCATTCCAAAAAAGATTTTTGTTTTTTTCCTGCCCACCTATCACTATCTCTTAGCCTTACTGGGGGCAATTATTTACCGCTTCCCTTCTAAAGACTTGGTTGTGATAGGAGTGACCGGCACCAAGGGCAAAACGACTACCAGTGAGCTTGTAGCTTCTATTTTAAATGACAGCGGATCCAAAGCGGCTTTGATTAGCACCATCCAATTTAAAACTGGCTCTGAAAGTAGAAGAAATCTTTTTAAGATGACGACGCCCGGCCGGTTCTTCCTCCAGAAATTTTTAAGAGAAGCGGTCAATAAAGATTGCACGCACGCGGTTATCGAAATAAGTTCCGAAGCTGTCCTTCAGTTCCGTCATCGTTTTCTTTATCTAGACGCACTTATTGTGACCAACATTTCACCGGAGCATATTGAAAGACATGGCTCCTATGAAAATTATCGTGATGCCAAAATTGAAATCGCTAAAAGAATAGTCAATTCCGAAAAATCAAGAAAAATAATTGTGCTTAATGCAGAAGATAAAGAAACGCCCCTCTTTGCCAAACTTCAGATAAATGAAAAATATTATTTCTCCCTTAAAAGCTTAAGTCCAATTGAGGTAAAAGAAGGCTTAACTACTTTTACATATAACAATTCAACGGCCAGTACAAATTTGATCGGAGATTTTAATTTAGAAAATATTGCCGCCGCCTTAACAATGACCAATGCCCTTGGGGTCAATACTGTCGCGGCCTTAAAAGCCGTAACAAACTTTAAAGAGGTTCTGGGACGAGTGCAAAAAATAGAAGTCGGGCCCGCCAATGAAGGTCGAGGTAAGCAAAACTTTACGGCGGTTGTAGATTACGCCCACACGGCCGACTCTATGGAAAAATTATATAAAGCTTTTGCCGGACACCGAAAAATCTGTGTTTTTGGAGCCACCGGCGGCGGACGAGATAAATGGAAAAGGCCATTAATGGGCAAAGTCGCCTCGCAATATTGTGACACTATCATTCTGACTGACGATGATTCATATGACGAAGATACTCGCTCCATAATAGAAGATATTGAAAAAGGTATTACTAATCAGAAAAAAGAAATTATTCTTGACCGCAGAGAGGCTATTCGGGCCGGACTTAAGCACGCCACGGCTAATTCAGTCGTCCTAATTACTGGCAAAGGCACTGACCCTTACTTAATGGGGCCAAATAATGAAAAGGTGCCCTGGAGTGATGCGGAAATAACCAGAGAAGAGCTAGGAAAAATCCTCAACCCTTAAAGCATTTCTATTTTCTATATTTTGTTGTAAGTTGTAGGAACGCCCTCGTCGTTCCCGCCCAAGTTAAGAATTTACTTGCGGTCGGGCAGGCAATGGACCAGTGCCATTTTTTATAAAACTGGAATAGTATAGCAGAAAAATAATACGCCCTCGTCGTTCAATGGATAGGACGCAAGCTTGCGGAGCTTGCGATGTAGGTTCGATTCCTACCGAGGGCACAAGTAAGCGAAGCGCAATTTGGCCTTGGTAGGAATCGAACCGAAGGCGCGAATTTTTAAAGAGGAAGGGAACACTTACGTCTATAAAAATTCAGCGTTTCGACCAAAGGGAGAGGCGATTCCTACCGAGGGCACAGGTGTGATAAAAAGCAAATTATTTTGCTTTTTATCACACCTGTGCCGGCCGCAGCTATAGTTTTTTAGTAGAAAAAATAGCGAGGCGGGGTCGCGAAATTTTCGAGTGGCGACGAGAAAATATTCGTGACCACAAGGTCACCATCTCGAAAAAGCAAACAGTTTTGCTTTTTCAGACACTTGTGCCAGACGGAGACATATTTTTTGAGCACAAAAAATAGTCGAGTCCGGGCCTGGAAAATTTATTTTCGACGGAAAATAAATTTTTGTGGGCTACAAATAATATTATTCTTATGCCCGAACTCCCCGAAGTACAAACCACCGTTTCTGGAATAAATGAGACCTTGCCCGGCCTTTCTATTTCTGACGTCTGGACCGACTGGGAAAAAATGATTCATTACCGACCATTTTCCGCTTTTAAAAAAGCTTTGATTGGCGAAAAGTTTTTAAAGGCCGAGCGCCGAGGCAAAAACATTTTGATTCATTGTTCACGTGACAAAACTATTCTCATTCACATGAAAATGACTGGCCACATAATGTACGGACATTATCATTTACAAAAAAATAAATGGATTCCCCACCCTACCGAAAAAAACGAAGCCTTAAAGGATCCTTACAATAGGTTTATTCATGTCGTCTTTTATCTGAATAATGGAAAACATTTAGTATTCGCCGATACTCGAAAATTCGGCAAAATAGATTTACTTAATTCCAAAACTCATTTAACTTCTAAACATATTGCAAACATCGGTCCCGAGCCTCTGCTAAAAAGTTTTACTTTCCCAGTTTTTAAGAAACAAATAAATAAGCGGCCTCAGGGAAAAATCAAAACCGTTCTAATGGATCAGGAACTCGTGGCTGGCATTGGCAATATATACTCCGATGAAATTCTCTGGCGCTCAGCCGTTCACCCTGAAGAAAGGGTCATCAATCTGACTAAAAAAAACTTAAAGAAGATATTCGAATCTATTGTGCCAACTTTAAAACATGGCCTAGATTTTGGCGGAGACTCGACATCAGATTATCGAAATATTCATGGCGAGCGCGGCAAATTTCAAAATAAACATGAAGCTTACAGGAGAACTGGCGAAACCTGTCAGAAGAATGGGTGTAAAGGAATAATTACTCGTAAAATTGTTAATGGAAGAAGTGCTCATTTTTGTTTGGTCCATCAAATACTCCACTTCACGTAATTACACACTCAAAAAATCCCGAAACTGCCCCACTACAAGCTCATGTATATAAAATACGCTATAGCGTATTTTATATACATGAGCTTGTAGTGGATGTTTGTTTAACTAGGCTCTACGGTCTTCCATTCCTAGTAAGGGCCAGCGTCTATCTTTTCTGGCGCCTAATTGGCTATAATACTTACATGGCTGACAAACCCGCTCCCTCTTCTAGCTTTGCTCCTTTTTTTATTTTAATCGTAGTAATTATTGCTATGTGGGCATTTGGCGGAGGCGCTAATTTAAGTACGACTCAAAATGTTTCGAATAATGACTCTGGGTATAAACCTCCTACCAATGTAAAAGAAATTGAGAGTGAAGTTGTTCGTATAAATGAAGAAACAAAAGAAATTCGCTCAAACATTGAAAGAAATAAACTTATCGGCCCCCTTTCTTCTTTATATGAAAAGATTAATTTAGACGGAGGATACGCCAACGCCACTACTCCGAGGGATGAGTACCTCCAAATGTTTGTTTCTTACGATGCCCCGAACAGCACTCAAATTAGTGGTTTTGATATTGTCAGCCTGGCGACCGGCAGAGGAGCCACCATTCCTTATGGCGTTTATCGTTTAATACCTTCTAAAAATAATGTACAGGAGTTGATTAACGTCGCCCCTGGAGACACAGTTTATATAAACACAGGCGTCTCCCCTATTGGCTTTTCTTTTCGCGTAAATAAATGTATGGGCTACCTTCCTCAAGCCGAGAACTTCACCCCCCATCTTTCAACCGACTGCCCTGCTCCAAGAAATGAACCGCACCCACAAGTCGAACCCCAGTACAGAACCGCCTGCTTAGACTATATAGATAATCTAAGCAGCTGCTACGTGCCGACGTTAACCCAACAAATTATAGAAGATATAGGTCCAACTTGCGCCAAATATGTCGCCAACTTATTTAATTACACATCGTGTTTTATAAATCATCAACACGATCCCGGTTTTTACAAAAATGAATGGCGAGTGTTTCTAAATAGACCAAACGAATTATGGGATGCCACTCACGAATTTATTAAACTACTGGACTTGAATAAAAAAACCATCGATTATATTGAGTATTAACCCACTCTTATTTTAGTCTTCTGATCACTTCTGTTTCTCTTTTTCTTGTAATCATTCTAACATTCTGCAGAATGTTAGAATGATTACTTATATATTAAGTAGGCGAAAAAGAGCAATCCCTGCCGCCACGGAAACATTTAAAGATTCTTTTCTGCCCCGCATTGGTATTTGAGCAATTAGATCTACTTTTTCTAAAATATTTTTTGAAAGGCCTTTGACTTCGTTACCCAATATTAGACAAAAGGAGTTTTTGGGTTTTATTTTTTTATAATCAATTGCCTTTTCGCTTTGCTCAAGAGCAACTAAAGTAATGTTTTCCTTTTTTAATTTCTTCAAAACTGAATTAATATTTTTAAAATGTTTTGAGGGAATGGTTTTTTCCGCGCCCAACGCCGCTTTAGCAATATCTTTTCGTGGACGGGCAAATCTATCGATCGGCGCTGGCGTATAGCCGGACAAAAAAATAAATGAAATTCCGGCCGCATCGGCCGTTCGAAATATGGCCCCGACATTTTCAGCACTCCTTATGTTATGCAAAAGTAAGTAAATTTTCATTGATTCAACTTATCAAACTTTTTTGACTTATCAAACTTGGTAAACTAGGTATAATATACCGATGTTAAGCATTTTTCCCTCACTTTTGGCCTACGGCATGATTGGCACGACGCTACTCCGTCTTTCTTTAGGAGTAGTTTTCTTAATCTTAGGTTACCGAACCTTCAAAAGAGATAGGGAGAATTTTTTAAGCTTTTTTCATAAATTAGGTCTGCGCGGCGGCTTATATTTATCAATTGTTCTTGCTCTTGTTGAAATTATTGTCGGTATTTTTCTTTTAATTGGGCTATACACTCAAGTAGCAGCTATTATTGCTCTCATCATTTCTCTTAAAATTTTGCTCTTAAATTTCCTTGGAAAAAAACTAACATCTGAGACTTCTTCCTTTTATATTTTAACGGCCGTGATTTCCGCCTCTCTCATCTTTTTAGGCGCCGGGGTAATTGCTCTCGATTTACCTCTCTAGCTAGCTTTTAGGTTCCCGCCTCGCCAAAGACGTCGAGTCGAGACGGGTAGCTGTTAGCTTATAGCTTTTTAATGCTTCTACCAAAAAATAGAAAATGGGCGTCTTTCCAAGTGTCGGTTTTTATTGTAAGTTGTAAGTTGTTTGTTACTATTCCGCCCGTAGCAGAGGGGTAGATCCGCCAGCTGGCGGACTTTTAAAGTTAGTCTTCGTAGTATATCGTGGTGAAGTAAGCATCCGCCCGTAGCTCAGCGGTAGAGCAGTTGCCTTTTAAGCAATTGGTCGCAGGTTCGATCCCTGCCGGGCGGACTAAAAATTGGTAAATTTTTGCCGCCCGAGCGAGCAAACAGTTTTGCTCGCGTGCAGGGATCGAAAAGGTTGAGTTTATCGTAACGAGCCTTTGGCGAAGTGAGATATGAAACCTATACCGTTCATGTAATGAAAGATCCCTGCCGGGCGGACTAAAGACACTAACACCTGCCCTGCGGCAGGTTTTGTGCTTTAGTCCGGGGCGCAGGTATATTTTTGTTTTGCGAAGCAAAGGCAAAAATACCGAGCCGGGATCGCGAAATTTTTCCGTCAGGAAAAATATTTGTGATGACAATTATATATATAATGTGCGTGTTACGGCGAGTAAAATATTCGTGACGACAAATATGGAAATATCTTGTGACCGATCCCTTTATTAATATTCGTGACAACAAGTTAAATCGGTCTCCTACCATATCCGGAAATTCATGTTAATATTTCACTTTGGGCGGGTGGCGGAATTGGTATACGCGCCAGTCTTAGGAACTGGTCTCGCAAGGGGTGGAGGTTCAAGTCCTCTCCCGCCCACAACAACATAGCGGCTTTATGGCCGTTTTTTGTTTGGGACGGGAAGAAAGCTATGGGATAGGTTTCGTGAGGACTTGAACAACGGAGGCAGTGAGCATATAGCAATATGCGAAGCCGAGTTGGTGCCCAGCCTAAAATTTCTGATGTGGAAATTTTAAGGCGAGGGAAAGTCCTCTCCCGCCCACAACAACATAGCGGCTTTATGGCCGTTTTTTGTTTGGGACGGGAAGAAAGCTATGGGATAGGTTTCGTGAGGACTTGAACAACGGAGGCAGTGAGCATATAGCAATATGCGAAGCCGAGTTGGTGCCCAGCCTAAAATTTCTGATGCGGAAATTTTAAGGCGAGGGAAAGTCCTCTCCCGCCCACAACTAGTATTGAAGATTTGTAAAAATATGTTATTGTGCTTGCGGTTGAATAACGACGGAGTCACATAATGAAGCCAGTTCTAAAGGTGTATTTACTCCCTGGGGATTGGGGTGAAGCTCGGTACCAAGACTTTCATAAGTGCTTGGTAAGCGCTTTAGCGGCAAAAGAGGGCTACTTCCCAAATGGTGTGATAAAAACAGAAGATGATCTCATTACGATTTTTCCAAAAGACTGCATGGTAAAAGGTTTGGGAACTGAAATACATGCAGAGTTCGACTACCCAACTACCGAAGAGAGACCCTGGGAAGAAAGTGATATTGCAGTGCGCATCGGCAAAGCAATTAAGAATTATTTCCCGAACGCCTATGTGCAGTGCAAAATCCATCGCTTCAATCATATCGAGGGGCGGTGGCACAGTAAAATGAAATACTATTAAAAATCCGCTCCCATGGATTTAACTCAAAGGCTGTTCACACAGCCTTTTTATTTTCACATACATACCACAACATCCAAGGTTCTGCCTTCGATCCTCTCCCACAAACAAAACCACTAAAATACCCTTATAAAATAGGGGTATTTTAGTCATTTCTCAGCTTGACTTTTAGGCTCTTTTATGATACAATGGTAGTTAGTGAGGGCTTTCCTCAATAATGTGTATTTTGACATTCCACTTTAAGTTAAGGAGAAGTAAAAATGGCCACAACCACACCGCTTCCTGCTGAAAACGTCACGTATGGAATGGAAATCATTTTCGCCATTACTAGCGTAATGATTGCCATTATCCTCTTCTTTTTCGGAGGAGTATACCTGTCTTTATTCGGCATCGTCCTCATGTGGGGCGGCTACTTCGGATGGGGCTTTACGTTAATCGGTCAAAATGAAGCTGCTGTTAGCGAAAGGCTCGGCAAATTCAGGAAAGTATTATTGCCCGGATGGCATATTCTGTTATTTCCGGGCGTAGTCGACCGCCTAACTGAGAGCTTGAATCGAAGGAATACTCGCATACCCATTCTTCAAAACTTCAATGTGCCGATTTTTCGGACAGAAGAAGGCGCAATGAATGGAGAGTTGGTAGATTTCAAGGATGACAGCGCCACCGTCACCGCAGATATCTGGGTGCGGATTGGCTATCCTGACTGGAAGTCACCCGAAGATAACAAGCCCGGTATTATCGAGGCTGTAAAACGCTACGTGTATGCCGCAACGGACGCAAAAGCACGCGCTCACGCAATGGCAAACGAAGCACTTCGTCCCGTTCTTCAGAGCATGAAGGTTGATGACGCCCTTAAGAAAAAAGGTGACATCGCTTTCACTGATTCCGACGAGGCGGTGATGGATACAGATCTGCAAGAAATGGGCCTATGGTTAGTGGCAGGTGAAAAGAAACTCACCATCAACGATATCGCCTTGTCACCGAATACCATTCAACTCCGGCAGAAGATTTTGGAAGCCGAAAAAGAGGCCGTGGCACGAAAAACAAATGCTCTCGGCATTCGTCTTGCAGCAGAAATAATCGCCAAAGGAGAAAAAGGAAAAGCAACGGGTCAAGATGCAGTTAGTATTGAAGAAGCACTCCTTGTGCAACAGCGCTTAGCGGCGTTTAAAGTCATGGATGGCGCTAAACTGACAATGGTCTATCCAACCATTGGTGCGGCAACATCGGCGCTTCTAGACATGTCGTCCAAACCAGAGGGTTCGCCAAAAGATCAGCGACCCGCTCGTTCCGATAAAAAATAGGAGAAACAAATGAGACCGTCTTATTCTTTTTTTCTTTTTTTAATTGCGGTATCTGTCGTTATTGCCTGGATTGTTTTACAGGTAATGAGACAGCAGCAGCAAAGGAAGCGCGGCACCAACCCCCAAGGAGGTACTCCGCTTTCCTGGCTTGACTACAAAAAAACTCCCGAGGGGAAAACGAGGAGAGAGTTGCTGAAAATGGCTCTCAAGTCCCAAGTAGCAATGGTGATGTTCGCCTTAATTGCTATTGGGGCAATCTTCGAGCTCGTCATGCCAAGCTGGTACGACGAGTGGGTAGGGGGGAAAAATGGCTGGGCAATATTCTTTGCCGCGCTCATTTCTCTTCCCCTGGCCAGTACGCTCATCCAAAAACCAAGCTTATTGCTCAAAATTGCCGGGTGGTTCATCCTGATAGTGGGATTTCTGGGACCTCTTCTGACGACTACGCGACCCGTTCAATGGGTCGTGGAAAAGTACGAGGAGGTGTGGCTAACCGCCCCAACCTCGGCCGTGGCAATACGAACCTTTGAACTAAAGTATAAGCAACCGCTTAAAATTGAAAAAAAGCCACACCTTCGTCTGAATGCCTCCTTCCAAAAGGCCTGCGTTCTTAAAAGGGGCATAGGTTCCGAAAGGAAACCTATCATCCTTTGCGATAAGGGTCTTAAGCCGGACTTTGAGCCGGAAAAGGGTCTGTCCTACAGCGATGATGACTTTACCGAAGCGACTGCCCTTGAGTTCACTTTGCTCAATAGTGGCACCATAAAGCTCAACGCCTGGTACGGTCCAAATACCTAAAGAAGTTCTTAACTGCTTGGCGCTTAATCTCGCCAAGCAAAAGCCCCTCCGACGAGGGGCTTTTTTTCTTTCTTCAGTTATATTTTTACGGAATCTGGAGAGTTCCCTTAATAACCTCAATAATTCCTAGGGCCCCGAACATGATGACAAGCCCCACAACGCCCCACATTATATGTTGTTTGCCAGTGGTCACGGCCTTTTCATCATCTGCCTTCCAAATCATTTGGAAAATTCCCCAAAAGAAGACAAGGATGGCTATAGCAAATAGCAGAACCACTATCGGCTGAAGGATGTTTTCGATCAGCTTAGCAATAATTTCATCTGCCCGGTTATTCATTTAGGGAATATAGACTAATTAGTCTACTTAGTAGAAAATTACCTGAAATTTTCTATAGTAGGAACGCGAATGGTGTCGTTTTCGCCAACGCCAAGTGTTCTTTGAGCAAGTCTGATGATACCGAAAGCGGAAACCATCACAAAGAGAGCGACAAGGGCCCAAAGCATGATTTTCTTACCATCAGCCTTAGAATCTTCGCTACCTTGAGCAAAGATGTACTTTACTACTCCCCAGAAAAAACCAAGGACAGCAAGACCAAAAACTATCGGAATAAGAAGCTTAACGATAGTCCCTATCTGGTTTACGATACCGGTTAAGGTCTGAAAACCTGCCTGCTGAGCATATGCAAAAGCCGGCGTCAGAGCTGTAAAAAGAAAGAGGAATTTTAAGAAAGTCTTTTTCATTTTGTAAATTTTTATTAAAAAAGGTTTGGGGTATGTTAATAAAACCTTTATTAAAACTAATAGTACCACACGAATAAAGGCTGGCAATAAGTATTTGGGGATTAAAAATTTAAGTTACTACTCTTGCCGGAAAGCTTCTGGTGCCGGATCTCTATTATAAGTAGGAGTGGGGTTCGAAGGAAACTTAGGCAAAATGCTACCAAAAAGCCGCACCACCCCATAAACAGAAAATATAAAGAAAAGTCCCACCAGTCCCCAAACCATTATATTTTTACCTTCTATTTTGATATTCTCATTTCCTTGAGAGAAAATGTATTTAGCCAATCCCCAGAAAAAGGCCAAAACGGCAAGTCCTACCACTACCGGAATAACGCTTTGGATTATATTAAGAAAGATGTCTATGAGTTCTTTAAAATTTTTGGGAGCCGCTAAAGCAAATTGAGGCAAAGATACCCCGATTACAATAAGAAAAATAAATTTTTTAAGACTATTCATTATTTAACAACGCTATTAACCGTACCCACCAATAACTCAGAAATTACGCGGGCTCCAAGTACAATCGCCACCCCAATAACGGTCCAGAGAAAGACTGCTTTGGCTTTTTTCACCTGGTCTTCGCTCCCGGCGGCAGTGACAAAAAGGAAGCCAGAGTAGATAATAAAAAAGAAAGCCAAAATTCCGCCAATTTTTATAATGATGTCTAGAATTTTATTTAAAAATTCGGGAATAGTTTTAAAAGCAAAAGGGCTTTCAAGATTAAAAGCTGGATGAGTAGGAGATGGCGTAGAATTACTTCCTGTAATAACCCCGTTATTATTGTTACTTCCAGTATTGACTCCACTGCTATTGCTTCCTGTCGTAACACCAAATGATCCATCCTGCGCGAATACGAGTGTTAAACTAGGAGTAAAAAAGCTTGTTAGGAAAAGTGTTAAAATGAATAATTTTCTAATCTGAGAAATCATAGAATGTGATTATTCTCCTATAATATCATTTAATTCCTGATTGGCATTAGAAACCGCCCCAGAAACATCTTCATTACCAGAAGTCACCGCTTCGATCATGTCCCTAAATATTTGACTGCTAGCTCCTGGCAAGGGATCTCGCCAAGCCTTGGAAATGAGCGCTCCTTTGTAAAAAATTGTGTAGTGAGCTTCTTTGGGGAGAACTCCTAGCAAATCGCGACGGACTGGCGGCAAGCCGCTTGCCGCCACAAAAGCACTCTGCGAGGCTTTACTGCCAAGTAATACCGCTCCATTCCGCGAGGCTACAACATTCTTGGCCAGACGGGGCACCACAATAGCGTTAAACTTTCCGTAGGTAAGTAATCTGGTAGCGCCTTTAAGTTGCGGCAGGGCCGCGACATCATAATTTAAATTCGGATTTCTTTCACGCAAACCCAAAAGCTCGCTTGCAAAACCAAAATAAGTAGCCAAAGTACCATCGACAAATGCCCGGTTGGCCATCGGGCGGGCCCGGTTCCAAGAATAAACAGGCTTAGCGGCGTCAGAAAAATCTGTATAGAAAGTTAGGGCTGCTTCCGCTGGAGGAATAGCGACTCCATAATTTGCCACTAAGACCGCTTCTAAATTTTGATCTAGGTAAGCAGTGATAGGGGTACCGGCTTGCAAAAACAAAGTCGCTAAAACCTCTTTAGCATTTGGAATATTAGAATAACTGCCAAGGGCAACGGCGCTTTTACGAATATTGCCCCCTTGATCGTACTCCGTCAGCTTTGGCACTAAACCAAAAAACTGATCCCAAGTTTTTGGCGGTTCGGGAATGCCGGCATTAGTAAAGAGGGTCCTGTTCCAATACATAACCAAGGGATCAACGCCAAATGGGATGCCGTAAGCGCCACTGCCGCCCCAAAATAATTCCGCGCCTTCAATATAAACGTCTTTAAACGTTCGCTCGGGTAATGTCTCAAGGGGAAAAATATTTAAACGTTTTTTTTCTTTTTCAAGCAAATTTTGCGGCAAAATTAATAAGTCGGGCGGAGCGCCTTCGGCCAAACTTTCGGTGAATTCCTGATCGAGCAGTTCCTCGTCTTTCTGCACGTATTTAAAAGTTATTGGTTGTCCGACAAAGGTCGCATCGGCAAAAAACTGTTGCATTACCCCTTCGTCATAAGTGCCCCAGAGTACTAAAGGTGGCAAGTTTTCTGATTGACCGGCGTTAAAGAGAGCAAAGAAAAGTACCCCGACAATGATGAAAAAACCAAAAACGCTGAGGAGTATTATTTGAAATTGGGTAAGACGTTCTTTCATCCCGTTAGAAGCAGGTCGCGGTCAGCTCACTCTCTGCTAAGTTTCTGTTAGTAATACTTTTTCGACTTTTTATCATAATTTTATTTGGCTTCACATTTTAAACCGTGACCGCGGCTTCTAACCGGATTCATTCTCTATATTATAGTAACAGAAAAAATCGGAAAAATACCGGTTGAATAAATAAAAGTTAAATTCTTTCAAAGACTACCCCATAATGATGGTCTCCAGCCTCAAACTCTTTTAAGCATTTAAAGCCAAATTTTTCGAAAAGCTGCTTGGCTTTTCTAGAATCAAAGACTTCATTGGCATGTGGTCCTAAGCCGCCAAAAGAATCCGTCCAATCAATGACAAGTAGTCGGCCTTTTTTACGAATAATGCGGCCCATTTCTTTACCCAAGCCTTCTTTGTGCTCAATCTGAAAAAGTAAATTTGAGACAATGCCGCGATCTATTATTCCCTCTTTAAGCTTGGTGCCATTGGTCTCTTCCGCATCGGCCCAAATAGTTTCAATATTATGAATATGCCGCTTGGCGGCCTCGCCTTTGATTTTTAAAAGCAGATCTTTTTGCACGTCGACGGCATAAACTTGGCCATTTTTAGCTACCGCGGCTGCCGCTAAAGCGTAAGCCCCGCTACCGGACCCAATATCAATAACACTCATCTCTTCTCCGATCTGGAGATGCTCAATATTAGATTTAGGATCAGTAAATGCCATTGGAATAGCTTACTAGCTGGCTAGCTGGCTAGTTTTTTAGCTTATAGCTTTTAGTATAACCCAGAAAAGAGAAATCTTGACGAAAGAAATGCACAGAATAAGGTAATTAAAGTTGCTTTAGACTCTACACGACACTCATTCGATTTCTGAAACACTTTGTGGAGCACTTTATGGAACACTTTATGGAACACTCGGTGTTTAATATTTGCTCGATTTATGGAACACTTTTATGGAACACTCGGTGTTTAATATTTTGGTAGTGTTTTTATGCAACACTTTTATGGAACACTCGGTGTTTAATATTTGCTCGATTTATGGAACACTTTTATGGAACACTCTTTTATGGAACACTCGGTGTTTAACATTTGCTCGTGTTTTTTACTTTTATGGAACACTCTTTTATGGAACACTCTTTTATGGAACACTCGGTGTTTAACATTTTGGTAGTGTTTTTATGCAACACTTTATGGAACACTCGGTGTTTAATATTTGCTCTCTTTTATGGAACACTCGGTGTTTAACATTTGCTCGTGTTTAACATTAAGTGTTCAACATTAACATTTTAGTATTTAACATTTTAGATTTTGAGCAAATTTCCGTACGTGCGGAAATTTGCTCATTTTTAATTTTTGCAAAGAGGGACCGCGCGGCCGGCCACTTACCCCATAGACCCCATAGACCCCATAGACCCCATAGACCCCATAGGGTAGTCCTATGGGGTAAGAAAGAGAACTGGCAATTTCTAAGATTGAGGGTCTTGGTAGATAGTTTATGGAACACTCGGTGTTTAACATTTTTGCTAAATGAATGCGAACCCGAGTTATTTTTTCTTAGACAAAGTTAAAGTTGTACCACTTTATGGAACACTCGGTGTTTAACATTTTTGCTAAATGAATGCGAACCCGAGTTATTTTTTCTTAGACAAAGTTAAAGTTGTACCACTCTCTCCAGGCTCGAAAACTCATAAGAATATTTATAAAAAAATAAAATAATGCGAGAACAATAAACAAAATCATGACTTCCCCATTATCATAAAGCAGAAATTCTTTAATGCTTTCACTTTGAGCCACTCCCCATAAAATGATCCCTGTTTTGACCGCAAAGAAAATACCGATAACTATAAAGTAACAATCAACGCTAAAGATAAGTATCGGCCAAAGTTTTTTGGCGTATTTAAATAAAATAAGACCTAAGATAATTCCAAGCAAACTCACGGCAGTCAGAAGGGATAATGATTGAAAGAAATCAACTATGTTAGTCTGCGTAAACTTAGCCGGCATTAAAAACAAATAAATATCACGCCAACCGTAGAGAAACAAAAAAGCGCCAAAGAGAAACCACACTGACCCTAATATTTTTTTCCAAATTGGTATTTGCATATGATTTTCTTATCCACCGAATGTATTTAATTTTGCACAGTTCGAGGCGCGAGTGAGGTTTTCGCGGAAGCTGTATAGAAATACTGCATTCCTAGAAAACGAACAAGAAACAAATAAAACAAATAAATTGGCTAATTAAATATTTTCTAGAGACAAATTAAGGAAGCGATTGAGTCCCCCTCGCGCATGCGCATGACCCGAACGCCCTGAGTTTGGCGGCCAAGTGAAGGAATTTCGTTGACCCCAATTCTGATAACCTGGCTTTTCTTCGAAATAGCCACGACTTCGGCTTCTTCGCCACAGACAACCGCGCCGGTAATAATGGCGCCGGTTTTAGCGGTTACTTTGGATGTTTTAATTCCAGAGCCGCCGCGTTTTTGAGTTTTATATTCACTAAGCGAAGTTCTTTTGCCGTACCCATTGGCACTCATGACCAGTAGCTCTGGTTTCTCGGCTAACTTTCTAACCACATCCGCCGCAACCACAGTATCTGCTTTAGAAAGCTTCATGGCGCGCACGCCGCCTGCCGCCCTGCCCATTTCGCGAATATCACTTTCCTTAAAGCGAATAGACTGGCCGCGTGACGTCCCAAGAATGACATCATCTCCTTTTTCAACCAGCATGGCGGAAATCAAAGCATCTCCCGCAGCAATTCTGATGGCTAAAATTCCGGAACGTCTGACATCATGGAAACTTTGGGCGTCTACTTTTTTGCCAATGCCATCTTTGGTCACCATCATGCAGGCCAGTTTTAGTTTTTTATTATCTTTGGTTAGAGGCAAAATAGAAGTTACTTTTTCATCGGCCGAAAGTGAAAGATAATTCATAATAGATTTCCCTCGGGTAGCTCGGCGTCCTTCCGGAACATCATACATTTTGAGCTGATAAACTTTTCCTTTATCAGTAAAGAAAAGTAAATCGCTATGCATTGAGGTCGTCAAAAACTGGGTGATGAAATCCTCTTCTTTGGTATCAAGGTCAACGACGCCAACCCCGCCTCTTTTTTGCTTGCGATATTCATCGGGATTGGTGCGTTTAATATATCCTCCGGCTGTGTAAACTAAGGCGCTGGCCTCATCTGGCACCAAATCTTCGACAGAAAATGCTTTGACTCCCCCTTTAACAATTTTAGTGCGTCTTTCATCGCCGTACTTTTCAGCCACTTCCTGTAGTTCTTTTTTAATTACTGAAAGCATCTTTTTTGTACTTTTCAAAAGATCTTCCAAAAAGGCGATTACTTTTTGTATTTCTTTAAGTTCATCCTCAATTTTTTGACGCTCAAGGCCGGCGAGTTTGGAGAGACGCATTTCCAAAATTGCCGTCGCCTGTTTGTCTGAGAATTTAAACTCCTTCATTAAAGAAGCGTGCGCGGTAAGAACATCCTTTGATTTTTTAATGAGTTTTATAATTTCATCAATATGGTCCAGCGCTTTCTTTAAACCAAGCAAGATATGCTCGCGGTCTTTAGCTTTACTTAAATCAAACTCACTGCGGCGGCGGACCACCGCTTCTCTATGTGTTATGAATTCCTGTAAAATTGTTTTCAAGGAAAGCGTCTGGGGCACGCCGTTTAAAAGAGCCACGTTGTTATAATGAAAAGTTTCTTCAAGCTGGGTGTGCTTGTAAATGTAATTTAAAACTTTTTGAGGTTGGACTCCGTTTTTTAAATCAATAACAACGCGGATGTCCCGAGTTGATTCATCACGCAGACCTTTGATGCCTTCGATTTTTTTGTCACGCACCAAATCCGCAATGGCCACAATCATGTCTGACTTATTGACCCGGTAAGGAATGGAGGTGATAATTATTTGGAATTGTCCATTTTTAGTTTCGGAAATTTCGGCTTCGCCGCGGACTACCACACCGCCTCGCCCATTAATATAAGCGTGATGAATATCTTTTTCGTTATAAGCGACGCCGCCCGTTGGAAAATCTGGACCTTTAACAAACAGGAGTAAATCTTCCGTTGAGGCCTCCTCATTATCAATCAAATGAATAGTGGCATCGACAACTTCTCTTAAGTTATGCGGTGGAATATTTGAAGCCATGCCAACCGCAATCCCAAGCGTGCCATTTAAAAGCAGGTTCGGAACATTCGAAGGAAAAACTACCGGCTCTTTACGGGTGGAATCATAATTCAAGCGAAAATCGACTGTTTCTTTTTCCAAGTCACGCAAAAGCTCGGCTGAAAGCCGAGACATTTTGGCCTCGGTATAACGCATGGCGGCCGCCGAATCCCCGTCGAGTGAACCGAAATTTCCCTGACCAATAACCAAAGGATAGCGATACGTAAAGTCCTGAGCCATTTTGACCATGGCTTCATAAATTGCTGAGTCTCCGTGAGGATGATATTTACCCATCACGTCTCCAACAACGGCCGCTGACTTTCGCAATTTGGCGCCGGCCACTAAGCCCATTTCATGCATAGTAAAAAGAATGCGTCTGTGGACCGGTTTTAAACCGTCCCGAATATCCGGCAAAGCCCGCGCTGTAATAACCGACATGGCGTAGTTCAAATAGGACTCGCGCATTTCGGTCGAAATATTGCGCGCTAAAATCCCCTCTGCCGGGTCTCTTTTTTCTTCTGCTTTTTTATCCTTATCGTCTCCTTTTTTGGCCATCCCATTAGAAAATTACCTTGCTAAATATAAGTTTTTCGAAACTGACAGTTTCTGCTCTACTTTGTCATCTAAAAAATTGCCCCGCAATCTTCTAACGGGACCCGTATTTTATAGCCATTTTAGCATATTCCGATTTAAATTTCTAGTTTTTAATTGAGAAAATTATCCCACATTACCCTACATGGCTTCCTAATTTACTTCAATACTCGAAGAAGAAATTGCAGGGGAAGTCTCAGATACTGCCTCCTCGTTATTTTTCACATCCTTAAGACCGTTACTTACCTCTTTAAAATTTAAATAAATGTCTGCGGCAGCGCCCTTAAGATCTTCTAGGGCAGCTGTATCTAACGGCTCTTCCTTTACTACCAATTTTTCATTACGTAATCCGAAAGTCGAAAGCCAAACCAGAAGAATAATCACGCTGACTGACGCGGCAATTATTTTAGCCGCCCGCTTGCGCTCGGGAATCGGCCGACCCTGTAAACGCTTAATATAGTCAAACATGAGGATCGTAAATGAGTTATGAGGTAAGAGCTAAGATTTAAAAATTGTTAGTCGACCCATTATCCCTCCTCTCATCATAACTCCTAACTCTTAACTCAAAAGGGCTATGACTCATTCGATGTCTGAAAAGTAATTGAGAAATTAGAAATGATAAGACAAGGGAGAGAAAAAATTAACCTTGCGCGGCCAAGACTACAATCTCTCCCTCTTTGCCATCCAAATCTTTTTTCTTTAAGGTTAGTTTTTCCTGTGGCGACATTTTTGACTCCCCGCCTTCTTTCAAAAAAGTTTTTATCGCGGCCTCTCCTTCATAGTGCATCGGAATAATTAATTTTGCACCCAAAGAAACGGCTAGTTTGTAGGCTTCAGCCGGACTCAAAACATCATTTCCGCCAATTGGCGTAAAAAGAATATCAATATCGCCAAGGGCGGCTTTGGTATCGGCCCCAATGTCTTTGGTTGAAAGGGCTCCCAAAAAACAAATGTTCATGCCTTCAAGTGAGATTGTGTAAATTGTATTTAATTTCCCTTTTTTATTTTTGCCGTCTGACAAATAACCTTTGATAAAAACATCTTTAACTTCGTATTCGCCAGGACCGCGAATAACAAAAGCATTTCTCTCACCAAAAGAAACCTGATCCTCGCCGTTTGAATCCTCATCGTTGATAGAAATAAGAGCAATGTCCGCGCCAAAACGGGCGGTTTTTAACTTTGAATCCTTGGAAATAGGATTAAAAGCCAGAGTAATATCCCCAAATTGAACTTTAAAATATTGATGTCCGAAATAAGTGATGACCATAGGGGTAGCTTTCAGGTTTTAGGTTTTAGGTTCTGGCTTTTGGGAATGATTGTAAAGGAAAGATTTTTAATTGAAATTTTGATTTCATAAGTTTAACCTCACCGCTTCCAATTTGCAAAGCGCTTTCAACGGGCGCTTTTTTCAGCACCTCAAAGTGTATATAAAATACGCTATAGCGTATTTTATATACACTTTGAGGAAGTATTTTTGACAGAAATTCCGATAAGGTTTAAGGCGCCATACTCGGCGCCTTATTATTTAGCCCAAATTACCAAGCTTCACGAAACGACTATCCTACTTACTGATGCCGTAACCTTGAAAAGGTTATTGGGTAACTCTATCAAGAAATTAAGAATTTTCGCATTAGTATAATCGAGACGTTTTTTGGCTTTGGTCATAATATGGCTAAAAATAAGGGTATTTTGGCACTCACTTTGACAATATTTAATTTTTGCTACTGCTTTTATTCTAACTGTCCTACTTCAAAGGTAACTGGGGGCTGTTCATTAAAGGAGTACCCAGATATGGATGCACGCAGGAAAGAGCAAAAGTATATTAAAGCGATCACCGGCAATCCCGCCAAGACCTCGGCCTCCGCCGGAACCGGCGCCCACGCCCTTAAAACGTAGCCCGGCGGCGGCGCGTCCAGCGAATCTCGGAATCTCGCCTCGCGATCCCGCGCGGCGAAACCTAACCGCTGGGTCTACTGCAAAGGTGTCTGTTCCCAACCACGCGGCTGGGGTGTCATGATCTCCCCGCTCGATTGCTGTGGAACTCAACTCCCCACACAATCGACCGGGAATGACACCGCTTTTTTTTAAAAATCTAGCTTTTAGCTAGTAACCTTAGGAAAAAATAATTCTGACGAATTAACTTTCTTAAGGTTTTTTTATTTTGGCTAGCGAGGAGCGGAATGGAGAATTCTGATTTTACATTTCGTCCGAGCGAAGACAAAACACAGGTTCAATACCTCGGGGCTTTGCTTCGAGGAACCTTTATTTTGGCTAGCGAGGAGCGGAATGGAGAATTCTGATTTTACATTTCGTCCGAGCGAAGACAAAACACAGGTGGAATACCGCGTGGCTCTGCCACGCGAAGGACGAGTGAAGCGAGTTCCTATAATACCTCGGGGCTTTGCCCCGAGGAATCTTTATTTTCTATTTTACCTTGCCCGCATTTTCGAATTTTCCAATTCCACAGTTACCCCATAGGACTACCCTATGGGGTATGGGGTGAGATTCCAATAAGTTCTATGGAGCGTTCCAATTTCTAGAAAATTTAAGCCTCATTAGGCTGCGATAGTTTTGCACCAAAGTTATACACTTGCCCGTGCATAAGGTCAGATACATATTGCACTCTTTGGTAAATCAAAGAGATGAGGATATTCAATAAGTTTAGGGGCACCAAAGGATTTGTGTCCGGCTGGGAGCGTCTGATACGTTTTCGGTATATGATCA
>Ga0163153_10001328_pt1 | contig 39131 bp, 39 predicted proteins | sample OliLakLV19MP6IB1_FD_148629 | JGI IMG/M metagenome (GOLD analysis project Ga0163153, IMG submission 148629) | Freshwater microbial mat bacterial communities from Lake Vanda, McMurdo Dry Valleys, Antarctica - Oligotrophic Lake LV.19.MP6.IB-1 | ecosystem: Environmental > Aquatic > Freshwater >... | reverse complement strand
CTGCAAAGGAACGTAATAATGCAACGAGCTATAATGTCAAAGACCAAATAAATCCGGGCGAAGGTGGCACAAATCAAAATACCATGGAGAAGGAAACCGCCATCTCAGAAATACCTGATGAGTCAAAGGGAAGTCTGCCAGAAATAATTGGAACGAGCTGGAGTCTTCTTTGTATTTATGAGAAAGGAACCCAGCCAAAATTTTTGCGCATCTATCCCGAATACCTTTTCTGTAAGAATGGCCGGTGGGAACTACATTCACTTACTAATTCTCCGGGTCAGATGGGAACATATACTATTAATGGAAATAGCCTGAAAACCGTTCACGATGGATCCGATAATTTAACGGAGAACTATAAGATAACCCGGAATGAGCTAGAAAAATATCTTGAACTGGATAATGGGAAAATGATTTTCAGGTTGCGTTACCGGACAAAAACACAATGCTGAAGTTGATGGAAGATTGCTACTCTTCTCCGTAATGGCGTGATCATCTACCTTCCGGCTTTAGAGCTCAGCTTTTATATTTCCCTCCCCTGTTTAACTTTTATCTCAGATCCTTCAGCTAAAAATACAGATTTGGGTTTCTCAAGAGTCAGAAAACCAAACTCTTGTCCATATAGGTCCCCGAAGTCTACGTCAATAAAAGAATCCCTGATCCGGTAAACCTCCCATTTGGGGTGCTCCACTCCATATTCAAAAGTTCTTCTGTTTGAAGTCGTGGTGTATCCCCAATAGTGTTCGGTGATAAATTCTTCTTCACTGCCATATTCTATCAAACAGGAGGTGCTGTCTGCTATGACCTTAATAAAATTCCATCGGCTTTTTTTCCATTTGTATTCCACGGTAAGGGTATCCGGAGAGGTGATCCAGGAATGACTCATGGGTAAGGTCTCATAGTGCTCTTTGTAGACCGTGTTGGCTATGAAGGCCAAAGCGGGTTTGGGTACAATTTCTTTGATGAAAACAACTCCACGTTTCCATGCTCCATTATCCTTATAACGAACATAAAATCTAAGGTTTACTTCTTCAAAATGCCTATGAAACGGAATCTTCATTCCTAAGACTTTTGTATCAATAAACATAAACCCAACTAAACTCACCCAACAGGTATCATTAAATAAATCAATCTCTGTTTTTCTTGGCAGATACCTTTCCAGTATTTTTTGATCCACGGAGTAATTGGCCATCGCTAACTTTCTCCATTCCGCTTGTAAAAACGTCTTGGTCATTTGTGCTTCTGAGGTTCCCGATAATCCGGATACTGGCGAGTACTTTTTCCGCCAGTTATTATACCATAACGGTTTAATCCGGGATTTCGCATATAAAGCAACCGGGTTTATTTTTTACGCAATTTATTGATCCGGGCCAGGGAGGTTTGCAGGATTTCTTTTGCTACCTCTGGATCTACACCCGCCTCTTGTGCCAGGGCTTCAATATCCGGGTGCTGACCGGCATTGAGGAATGGCAGGGCGAGTGCAAGCAGGTGATTTATCTTTTGTACCATGGCATCGCTTTCAGGATCAGGTTTTTCAATAAATTTTTCACTAAAAGGATTTATCGGTATCTTTTTTTTGAGCAAATCTTCAACCACCTTGAGTAGGCCGATGTGTAGGTGAATTTCGGGATCTTCCGGTAATGCATATCCGTGGACATTCAGTTTTCTGACCATATCCAGGTAACCCCTATCGGTCAGGGCGAATACATGGAGTATTTTTTCTTTTTCAGCATAGTAGGCCTCTGCAAAATGAGGGGGTCCACTCAATGGTTCCTGACTTAATCTGAATATATCGTCTGCGTATTCAATGCGGAAGTCTTTTTTCAGGGCAGGCATATCAAATTTATCCAAAGGACTCTCGCTACTGACTCTTACCATCTCATGGCCATCCATCACCGATATGGGATAGGCAGAGCCGGTCATCAGCATCGAATAGGGAATCGGATTTTTTTCAATATCCTCTATCAGGTCATCTTCGGATTCAATCATTGGATTCAGCTCAGTGGCATAGAAAAAAATATCATCCCCATCGAAAGAAACAAAATGAGCCAGTGGGCCAAAAGTCTGCCAGCATAAACCATTAAAGCCGATCAGGTTGAACCAGCACCTGGGATTAGAGGTGATCAGGATCTCGCTGACAGACCTCGAATAGAACAGATAGGTCTCACCACTGAACACATCCAGCATGAAATAAAAGTCTGGTGCAGGCTTTCCTGTAAGGATAGTAAAACTGTATTTCCATGGATTGGCAGCCTGGTTTTTCAGGTAATTTATCTGTCCAGTTTCCAAATCCCTGATGGCCGGATGATTCAGGTATTTATGGATCAACCCTCCCTGTTTAAATATCCGGTGCGCGATGTATTGAGTCTTGAGCAGCCGCTTCCAATGTGGAGCCATACTTTTCTCGGCTTGCCGGAATCGTGCGATCCGGGTTTCGAATTCCTGGTCAAGAGAATCCTGGCCGGCGGCATAATATATCAGGAATTCATCGATTACTTTATCTGTATAATCACTTTTCTGCTGACAATGTACCCGTAAAATATTGTAGTCCTGCATGTAGACCTTTTTTTAGTATAAGGGTAAATTTAAGCTTAAATAAAATAAGCCTGTTTTAGTAATTTCATTCACACATTTCATTCGGGAAGATCGAAGATCCGGCAGTTGAACTGCGTCCCACTCATTGAAATCCCCCATCGTTCCCATCTTCCATCGTTCGGGAGTGACCAAAAAGTCCAATTGCAATGTATAAGTTGCTAAATTAATTCATAAAGGGTCTCTGAGATAATAATCTTTCCAACCTCTTCATTGGATTCCATTCTACTGGCAATATTTACAGTATCTCCAAAGAGATCATAAGCGTATTTCTTTTTACCCACAACCCCGGCTAAAAACGGACCAGAATGAATACCCCCCTGCATTTTCCATTCTATTTCGTTTTTCTTATTCCGCTCTTCTAAATAGTTGAACATTTGTTTAGCTGCTTCAGTACATTATATATAGAACGCATGATCGTTGTTTTTTTTCTGACGATCCGCAAGCTGCAAAATACACATCCCCAATCGTTTTTATTTTTTCAATCCGGAATGTATCCACGATATCGTCAAAGTGACTAAATAGATCATTCAGCTCTTTCACCAGTTTTGTTGGGAAATGGAAGAAGCCAAGGACGTGAAATCCTTAAAATAAGCGATTAGAATGGTAACATTCTTATACCTTTTTGCGGTAGCTTTTCTGCTGCTTTTAAGTTCTTCTGCAACCTGTTTACGTAAAGTGTTCAGCAATAATTCATCCGATTTTTTCTTTTCGGTAATATCCCTGATAATACCGCTATAATATCTTTTGCCATCGTTGTCCCGGCTTCCAAGAGTACGCGCAATGGGGAATTTTCCTCGCTTTTTTTGCTTTCAGTTCAAGCACTTTTCCGATTACACGGGGTTTCTTTCTTTGATTCATTCGTTCCATGCCGGTATCATGCCTTTGATGTAATTGACTGGGAATGATCAATGTCAATGGTTGACCAATTGCCTCCTCAGCTGAATAACCACTCAGGCCAAAACAAGGTTTTAAAATTTTCCCACCGCACATTTTGCAAAATAATTTTAGCCTTCCCACATTGGCGCGTTTGGGGTTTGATTTTTTACACAAGGCGACCCACAAGCAAACCCCAAAAGAGACAATTACACCCCGCGCTATATGATTTTCGTCATTATTTGAAACGTATTCAAAAAAAACTTGCAGGACTGAATATATTTCAACTATCTTTGTGAGCGAATATTCACTAACATTAAAAATGCAATCAAAATGAACGGAAAAAACAACATAGCAATTGGTTTCCTGACAATGGGGCTTTTTATGGCTTACGGCTTTCTATTAATTTATTTGCGTGACTTTGCTCCGGATAAAGAAGAATGGGTGAACTCATACAGTATCGGAAAACATTTTGAAAGCAGACTGGCTCACGTTCACGGGAACTTATTCGCATTTTTAAATATTCTCATTGGTTATCTTTTAATTCATTTCAGAGACAAACTCCAAAATGTAAAAGCAATTTCTTGGTTGGCTTTAACAGGCTTGTTAATGCCAATTGGAATTTTAACTGAAGTATATTTTGGATTACCACCTGTATTAGTATTGATTGGAGCAATTGCAATGACCGCTTCCGTAGTTTGGTTAGGGGTAGCGTTTTTAAAAATGAAATCTATAAATTACTAAAAAACAAACAATGATATCAGCAATTTCTGATAGACAGTTTGAAATTATTGAAGCAGCAGGTAAAATACTTACAGCGTGGGGTGTAAGTTGTTTAACAATTAAGAACCTTGCAAAAGAAATGAAGTTTTCTGAAAGTGCCATTTACAGACATTTTACAAGCAAGGAAGAAATAATTATTGCCTTACTAGAATATCTTGCTACGAGTATGGATGAACGCTATACGAAAGCTATTTCTGTTGAACAAACACCTGAAGAAAAATTCGTAACACTGTTTCAAAACCAATTTTCATTCTTTAAAAAGAACCCTCACTTCGTAGTTGCGGTATTTTCTGACGGACTGATGGAAGAAAGCCAACGCATCAACGAAACAATATTGAAAATAATGGGTGTAAAAATGAAACACTTGATGCCTATTATTTTGGAAGGACAACAAAAGAAAGTATTTACAAATGCAATAAAATCCGATGAATTAATACATATCGTGATGGGAACTTTCCGATTACAAATGTTTAAATGGAGAGTTGCAAACTTTCAATTTGACCTACGTAAAAATGGAGATAATATGATACAATCAGTTTTAACGCTAATAAAAAGATGAAAGTGAAAAATCTTTTAGCGGCTTTCTTGCTAATCTTTGCATTATTCAAATTTTATGCTAGTGCTCAAACAACTCCTTTCAATATCTATATTGAACCAGTAAATATAATAGGTCTTGGTGGCGTTCAATCCTACGCTTTTGGAAAACACAACGGCAAATGGCTAATTGTGGGCGGGCGACTTGACGGACTGCATCGCAGACAACCCTTTGCAGCATTTGGCGTGGCAGGCAACAACAATCAACTCATCGTTATTGACCCTGTTTCTTTACAAAAGTGGACTGCCCCTTTAACTTCATTGCCCACATCAATACAAGAACAATTGAGTTCCACCAATATGGAATTTCATCAAGAAGGCGATTATTTATACTGCGTTGGCGGATATGGTTATAGTGCAACTGTTGGTGACCATACCACATACGGCAATATGACCGCAATTAAAGTTTCTAATGTTATCAATGCAATAATTGCCAACACAAGTTTCACTTTGTATTTTCGTCAAATTTATGACTCACAATTTCAATCAACAGGTGGACGCTTGAAAAAAATAAACAACATCTATTATTTGTCTGGTGGGCAAAAATTTATTGGTCGCTATAATCCAATGGGACCAAATAACGGACCGGGTTTTATACAAGAATACACTAACGCAATCAGAAAATTTGCAATTATTGATAATGGCACAAGCATTACCATAAATCATCTACCGTCATTTATTGACAGTGTAAATCTGCACAGAAGAGATTATAATGCAGAAGCCCAAATATTACCTGACGGTGCAGAAGGAATTACAATGTTTTCTGGTGTTTTTCAACAAACTGTTGATTTGCCATTTTTGAATTCTGTAACTATTGACAGTACAAACTATGCTGTAAACAACACATTTCAACAATATTACAATCATTACCATTGTGCTGTTTTGCCGTTGTATTCAAAAACCAATAACGAAATGCACAATGTGTTTTTTGGTGGAATTGGGCAATATTATGATAATTTAGGAATATTAGTACAAGACAACAATGTGCCATTTACAAAAACCATTGCACGAGTTACAAGAAACGCCAGTGGTGTATTAGCAGAATACAAATTGCCAGTTGAAATGCCAACGCTCCTTGGTGCCGGTGCTGAATTTATCCTCATTGACAGTGTTCCAAAATTCAACAATGAAGTATTTAATCTCGATGATTTTACCACAGACAGCACTTTAGTAGGATATATTTTTGGTGGTATAACCAGTTCAGAAAAAAATATATTTTTTATAAACACAGGAATTCAAAGTACTGCAAGTAGCCAAATTTTTAAAGTTTATGTAATTAAAAACAACTCGGTTGGCGTAGATGTTTTGAATACACTAAGCATCGGCTCTCTAAAAATGCAGGTATATCCAAATCCGAACGATGGAAATTTTACGGTGAGGTTTAACCTCAACAAAAATACTGAAGTAAAAATTATTATTCGGGATGCGAATGGAAAACTAATTGAGAGCACGGTATTGAAAAATTTAGCATCAGGAGAAAAGACTTTTTCAAAAAAACTAACTGGATTGACGAATGGCGGTATTTATTTCATCACCCTTGAAACGCCTTACGAAAAGGCAACTCAGAAGATAATACTTGAAAATTGAAAATAAAATGAAAAAAAATGTCCCTTATTTATTAGCAGTTATTTTAGCTGGATTTGGCTTGCTTACTTTATTCCTAAGCACATCTGTAATATTTGATTTATTTGACATCAGAGCCAAAGAAGGTAATTATGTTTTGTTTGTTGTTTGGTCAAATTTCATCAGCAGTATTCTTTATCTTATTGCCGCTTATGGGATACTAAAAGGCAAAAAATGGACAACTACACCATTAGGAATTTCAACAATAGTATTAATTGCCGCATTTATTGGTCTTAAAATTCTCGTTAATTCTGGTGGTATTTATGAGACTAAAACTGTCAGTGCAATGATTTTTAGAATTTCTGTAACCCTTTTATTTACAATCATTGCATATTTCACAATCAGTAAAAAAGGAAATATGAAAGTGATAACAATTTCACTGATTGCTATCAGTTTATCTTTCTTCAGTTGTGGCAACAATGCTAACGACAATCCAAACAAACAAACCGAAGCGGTTGTTAAGGAGCAGCACCAACACAATGATGAAGACATTGCCCTAAATAGTGGCCAAAAATGGAAGTTAGATACCAATATGATAACTTATATCCGAAACATGGAAAACGATGTCAATACACTTGAAGCAAAAAGTGCTAATGATTATGCGGCACTCTCAAAAAACTTAGAAAGCAATATTGAATTACTCACAACAAACTGCACTATGAAAGGTCAAGCGCACGATGAATTACACAAGTGGTTGATACCTTTTATAGATTTATCTGATGAGTTTAGTGCAAGTAAAACCGAACAGGAATCTGCTGTAGTTTACCAAAAAATAAAAACAGCATTTAACTCCTTCAATATTTATTTTGAATAAAAATATATTAATAATTGCAAATGCATTAATTAACGAAATTATTGTGTTAACGAGCAGTACAAAAAATCAGGTTTCGAACCAACCAAAAACTACCAGCAAGCCGGTGTCGCAACAGATACCCTCAGAACCGTTCTTGAAAATGATAAATTGAAGGTCGTCGAGTATGCCAGCACTCCTGGAAAAGATGCCTGTGGCAAAGGAATGCATAGCCATTCCCCACACCTTACTATCTTTCTAACGGATGCGCTTATAAGGCTTACCACAAAAGACGGAAAGTCACAGGATTTTGACATTAAAGCCGGATTTACACTGTGGAGTGAAGCTGAAACTCATCTAGCAATCAACAATGGCAGTAAGCCTGCAAAAGTTTATTTAGTAGAAGTTAAATAAATGAATTAAAACTACTGCCAACAGTACTTTTGCACAGGGTGCCAATAGCGTGAAAAGATGAAGCCTTCAATATCCTTTATTACAATAGGATCTCCTTTATATCGTACGATCCTGCCACTTGATCCTCGCATTTTCAACCACAAGGTGTCTGACACGTTAATTCTGAACACCCCAGGACTTTGTTTTGGAGCAACGATCGTTAACTTACAATTGTCGCTGAAGAGATTGTCTGCTACGATATTAGAAACACCTGTAAGAGTAATCTTGAGCAAATCCGCTGATCCAGCAAGAAAAATATTTGCGGCATTATGCATTTTAATGTCAAGTAGTTTGCAGTCAACCATTATCCGTCCTTCTGAGGAACCGTCAAGTATCAGCAATACAGTGTCCGCATCAACCTTGTCCACGACATCAAGGGTAGAGGCTCCTGAAAGATGTATTTTCTTCACCCATTCCAGGGATGCATAAACTTTTAAAACACGCTCATGAACAATGGGCCTGGTCGCATCAATGACGAGGTTAGTCCCCTGAACTTCAGTCTTTATAAAAGGTGAAAGTCCCTTATCGGCAACGATCCTGACTTGATCACCCAATCCTTTTATTAGAAAGACTTGTATCGGGCCACCTACGGAAATGGATTCGTATTTAGGCACCGTACGATGCTCGGTTACCACAAGAAGATTAAACCAAAGAATTACAGCTGTAAGAATACTCATACCAATTATTATAATGTATTTGAGGATTGGTGATTTCATTTAGTAATAAATTCGACTGGATTCAGCAGGAGCTTTCGTGATACATCTTCGCCGCGCATATAGTTGATTAAGAGATCTTGCACTAAAGGATCTTGCTCAAATACATCGTGCCCGCCATTCTCTACGATTACATGGGTTACATTTATAAACTTTCGCGCGATTCGGGTAGCATCTTCTATAAACGTACGACCATCCAATGTGCCGCTGAGGAATAGTCCCGGCACGCTGCTGGAAATGTCTTCCCGATATATATCACCAAGATCGGGTAAGCCAAGTCCCTGTGTGAGATCAGGAAAGGGCAGATTGGTCGTCATCCCTAAAATGGATGGTGTGTCTTGTTCCCTGACAATCTTCATTTGCTTTTCAGAAACTCCCGTCATGGCGTCCATGAGAAGACTCATTCCATAAAAATCTTTTGACGAACAAAACATTCTGAGTCCGTAAACCATTCTTGCCATCTCCTGAAAGTTTCCGTTTGCCATCATCCTATAAAGACCAGGAATATTTTTAATATCCGAAGGATTTTTTAGAAGAAAAAACGAGGTAACGACCTGCACATCGAATTTACTGATGCCCACTTTTATTTCATTTCCTTTTTGATCCTTAATCGACGCTGAGACAGGCTCTTTGTCGAGCTTTTGTAGCACATCGCGCATTGATTTTCTGAATTCCGGAAACACTGCCACCGCTGGAGTTTTCAATATCTCCATTTCGATTGTTTCCAACAAGTGGTCAACATATAATGGCTGCTTGATATTATCACCCGTTGCTTCAAGTGCGGCGAGAATTAATTTGTCCGTATTTTTTTCATATTTTTTCAGAAAGCTGAAAGCAAGTTGGGTGCCGTAGCTTATACCCCAAAGTGTAACTTTCTTTGTTCCAAGTGCTTTACGGAGATCTTCGATATCTTCAGCGCTTTCATAATTATTATAGCCAGTGACATCCATTCCCTTTTCTTTCCATAAGCTCATGCAATGCGCAAGATTATCCCTGATGATGCCTATTAATTCGTCGCGGGTGCCCGGTTTCTCGATGGAAATTAAATTGAGAGGTTGACAAGCCTCGAAAGAGTTGCTCATCCCCGTGCCGCGCTGATCGAACGCGATGACGTCACCGAATTCGCGCATGGCCATAAAGAGGTCAAATCGTGGACCTCTGGAAGTGAAAATTCCAGAACCTCCCGGCCCACCGGCAAGGTAAATGATCGGACTTCCAGGGTTGGCATTGGTTGACTTGAACCTTATAAATGACAGGGTTATTTTCCTGGAATTCTTATTGCTCCGCGATTCCGGTACCATAAATTTTCCCAGCTCCGCATCTACCTCCACGCCCTTTACAGACTTGAATTTATAAGGCGTAAAGGTTAGCTCATAGGAATTACCCTGAGCATTGGCAATTATTGAAGGCAACAATAAGATCACCGTCGTTAGCAGGGGAAATAATTTCTTCATGATTGTTTCTTTTTTCAAACAAAGAACGCCTTTTGAGAAGTGTCTATCGTCCGAAAAGGCCAGTCTGGACTTCTTCTTGAGAATAGTTTGTCACACTGATTCCAAGACCCTGCGTAAAAGAACGGAGCTAACTTAGTAGGGATTGGTAGAAGGAGCTTCGCTGCAGTCTTTCACCGCAATAGCGCAGAGGCCGAGAAGGCCATGTTATGGATTTATTAGGCGACCATTCATCTGTTTCACTTTCAGCATTGACGATTTTAAAACATTCCTTCGCGTAATGGCGCGCAATAAGCGCGGTAGTTATGAAGTAACCTATTTATCTTTTTGTTATTCCTATAACACTAAATTTAAACAGAACCGCATGTAAAATACAGAATTCCACGACTCTGCGGGCCGTGAAGGAAAATAGTTTATATGATATTCTCTAAATAGAGCAAAAAATCTTCTCCACTTGTTTTAAGAAATATGCCAATTTTTAACTGAATAAAATGGTTTGGATAGAATCAGCAAGGCAATTACTCCTTTTGTATTTCACCTTGTGGGCCTCGTGCCTGCTTCTTGTTGTGACGAAGTATTTTCTACGATTTTTTGACTGTTGCAGCGTAGGCTGAAGGTGTAATACCGGTCGATTTCTTAAAAACGGAATTGAAGGAGGATTTTGAATTAAATCCACAAAAGCAAGTCCAACGAGAGTGAGATGGGAATATTTTCCAGAGGACAGTCGGGATTTAAATTCTTTCACGCGGTAGTCATTTACATAATCGTAAAAGCTCTTGTGGAAGTGCTGGCTTAGTACCTGAGACGAGTATTGGCGCGACGCTCCCACAGATTCGGATATTTCTGCAACATTAAGATCCGGTTTGAGGTAGCGTTTTTCATTTTCGAAAATATTCGTGAGCTCTGACGCCAATTTTTGAATGGCCCATTTCTGAAAGGCCCGATTCCGCGTAAGCAAATTTTGCAGCTGGATTTTCCGCTGGGATGCCCGCAATCACAGGGATGGTTTGCGAATGAAAAGGCTGATAGAAAGATCGGTAGCTCAGAAAAACGATCATCAGGAATAAACCAAGAAAGAAAAGCCACAAATAGTCCTCCAGAAACAAACTGGTGGCGTTGAGCGAAAAGGACATAATATATAACATGGAAAGTCCGACCATTCCGTATATAATAATATAAAACCATTTTGCGCCGAACCGACTTGTGTTGGAAAATAGCTGTTCAATGGAAGCTTTGTGACTTTTTACAGTACCAATTATCATGGAAGTATAGACCAGGGATTGTATTCCAACGACGATGGCCAACACTTTGAAATAAACATTGTAACCGTAAAAGCCTTGCGTAATGAAGGGCGTATAGTGATTGATCATCTGAATTTTTGATTCCGCATTCTGTAAGAAAAATGGGAGCAGAATGATCAGGTTGACGGCATAAGGAACAAAATGAATTACATCGTTAAGATTGGTATTTGTCGAAGGGGAGAGAAAATATTTCACAAACAGGTAAACCAATGACCAGAGCAATAAAAGCATTCCCCACTCCACCCGCATCAGGCGGGGATATTGGATGTAAAATGAAACATCCTCCATTGAGCGAACGAAGCAAAGTATGGAAACGATCAGTGCAAACACCGCGAGGAAATAATTTCTGATCTTATGAGTTCTTGTAAAGATCAGAAAAAGAAATAACAGGAATGACTGAAGACTTGCGAGTTGGAGAAGGGCTTTGATCATTTATAGGGATCAAAATTAAAAATTATTCACGACAAGTTTTGACAACGGAATAAGTTTCCTTAAAAGGCACAAAGCATAATTTTGACGGTCACAAAGATGAAACGGAAAAGCAAAATTATAGGACAAATGGAGTTATTCGACTCATACAATCGAGCTCTGCATCTAGGAAGAGACAGCAGCACTGAGGGATTCGAGAGGGAGTAGTGGATTTTCTTTCGAAACTTAAGGAGCAAAACACTTCAACGCAAACATTGTTAAACAAAATTAAAGATTATGGAAACCTGTAGAAAGGGTATGAAGAAGTGAAGAAAAACAGAGGGGTCAGCGGAGTGGAGGGATGAGTATAGAGGAAGCAGAGACATGGCTTCGGGAAAACCACAAGGACTTCATAACGAGTATAGTTGAAGAGAAGTATAGCGTGAAAAAAATACTGAAGGTGGAAATCGAGAAGTCCGATGGGGGAACCAGGACGCTGGAGATACCCACTGTGATTGACCACATAGTACAGCAATGCATGTACCAAACATTGAAAGCATTGTACGATAGACACTTTAGTGAATCGAGCCAGGGCAGGCACATAAAACGCTGACACAAAGCCAACCTGGAAAATTGCTGCAATTTTACCTCCACAGGATACAAACTTTTGATAAAATAGAAATATTTTTGAAATTCAATAGCTTTACAAAAGGCACTTATGCGATGAAATTAGTAATATGATCCTATTGTTTAAATATGCACCAAGCCATGAAAGAGAAACTAATTAACGAAAGAAAAAAACTTCTTACTTCAATAGAAAAATTTTTAGAAGCTCCAATGATTTTCTTAGGCTTTGTATGGCTTGTGTTACTGGTGACAGAATTAATATGGGGATTGAATAAACCACTTGAATATACTGGTCTTGCAATCTGGTTTGTTTTTATCATAGACTTTCTCATCAAGTTTATACTTGCTCCGGGCAAAATTGATTTTTTAAAGAAAAACTGGCTGACTGCTATCTCGCTCCTTATTCCCGCCCTAAGGGCGTTTCGTATTTTTAGATTTGTTCGTTTGCTGCGAGGCTTAAGAGGCATCAGACTTGTACGAATTGTTTCTACTTTAAACAGAAGTATGAAAAGCCTGGGTGCAACAATGAAACGAAGAGCCTTTGGCTATGTATTAACAATCACTGTTATAATAACTTTTGCAGGCGCTGCCGGTATGTATGCTTTTGAATATCCACACCCTGGCTTTGACAGCTATGGAATGGCTTTGTGGTGGACAGCCATGCGTGTGATAACATCCGGAAATGAATTTAACCCGGCAACACCCGAAGGCAGAGGGCTTGCTTTTCTAATAGCTGTATTTGGATACACTATCTTCGGGTATGTTACCGCTACCTTTGCTACATTTTTTATCGGCCGCGATGCTGAAGAAGAAGATGCGCCTGTTGCAGGAGCCAAAGCGGTTAAAGAATTAAAAGCCGAAATAAAAAAGTTAACCGCTTCTATTGATCAAATGAAGAGGAGCTAATTGTTTTTCTGCATATTAACCGCTTAATCGCCGGGGGAATATAACTATTAAAAATATCTGCTATTATCTGAAGGAAAACAAACAAACCCTTTTTCGGTAATTTAATCCAACGGCAATAGTTATCTTCCATAGCTAATCACTTTTTGTTCAATGGTTGGGTTGCCTTCATTATTTTTAAATTCTCTATCCGGAAAATAATTCAATGCAGTAGGTAATGATGGTATTATGCTGCCAACGTTGCAATCTCGTCCCACATAGGTGCAATAGCAGTATCAAGTATATCCGCTGCTAACAATAGTTCGAATGCAACTGTCGACCCACTGGCAAAATGTATCCTGATGGTTTGGTTTGTTATCCCAACATTGGGTTTAAAAAAGGGAAAGGAAATAGTTGGTATAAAAATTTTAAAATAGAAATGCCCACTACCAGCGTTGCTGTAACTTTAAGTGTGCTGCTTATGGAACAATAAAATTACCTATAACCAGAATTAAAAAGGCAAGTCCGATACGGGGTATGGCTTCCAAAAAACCTACAAAATAAGCTTCAAGCCTTTTAAAATTTATTTCATACACATTGTTTTAATTTGAAAAAGTAATTTGCTAAGAACTTTTCTTTTTTATCCCTGCCTTCCTGCTTTGCATTTCTTGTTCCGTAATTTTTGTGTTTTCTTCATTTTGTTGCACACTGCCCTCATCACTTTCTATCTGTACTGTTTGTATTGTTACTGCATAATCTTTTGGTTTAATTACCGAGCCATATTTTAGTGCATAGGCTTTGGTAAACTCTGCGCCAAAATATAAAATGACGGAAGAGTAATAAACCCACACAAGCAATATTACAAGTGAACCTGCCGAGCCATAGCTACTACCGAGGTTACTGTTGCTTATGTATATGGTAATGCAAAACTTTCCAATCATAAATAATACTGCCGTAAATAAAGAACCGATCACAGTATCTTTCCAGTTAATAATTGCATCGGGTAGCACTTTAAAAATAATGGCAAACAAAAATCCAACCACCATAAGTGTCATCAACAGATTAACTACATATACAACCACAATAGCAATGTGAGGAAATAGTTGCTGAAGCTGATGCATAAACCCTTCCAGCAGACTATTTATTAAAAGAGATACGAGCAAAAGAAATCCCAGGCTTGCAGTAACCGAAAAAGAGAGAAGACGGTTTTTCAATATCCGCAACCAGCCACTACCGGCTTTTACTTTTAAATTCCATATCGTGTTGATTGAATCCTGCATTTCAGTAAACACAGTGGTAGTTGCGATTATCAACGTTACAAAACTGATGATAACAGTAAAGTTGTTACCGCTTACTGAGGCGTTCTTTATAATACGTTGAATTTGCAGCGCCGTTTCTTTACCCACCAAACCGCTCATTTGTTCATACATAGTTCCCTCAATCGCCGCCCGCCCCCAAAATAAATCAGCAAAAAATATAGCAACAAGCAATGTTGGACCAATTGAAAAAATAGTATAAAATGCAAGCGATGCACTTAATTTAAGTACCTTATGTTTGCCAAAGCCGGCGCCTGCATTCTTCAAAAGCTGCCATACTCCTTTTAAACTCAACTTATTCATTTATACCTGTATTATAAAAACCGAAATAATCTTTCTTAATAAAAACAAGCCTATTTGAATAGTAAAGGGACTTTCTGCGTCACCAGAAAGTCCTTGAGATGACTTCAGTGGTGATACAGGTTGTAAAATCTGTAATCCCGTTCATAATACTTTCAGTTCAAAGATACATTTCCTTATGGGCATTTTTATTAATCCTTAAACTAATAAAATATGCCAAAGAAAAGCGAAAAAATGGAATTAGTCAATCCCAATACCTCAGGCATTGATATTGGCACCCGGTCGCAGTTTGTAGCTATTGGTCAGGGAGATGAAGATGTCCGTGTGTTTTGGGTTTACAACGAAGACCTTAAAGCCATTGCCGTTTGGCTCAAAGAAAGAGAAAATGAAAACGTGGCTATGGAAAGTTCAGGAACCTACTGGCAAAGTTAATTTTCGGTATTGAAGTCCGAAGGGTTTCAGGTAATAGTGAAGCAACCGAACAACTCAGAGGACATTCAACACGAAGTCACTAGCCGCCCATCGCACATTGCAGCACATTTGTATGGCACACTTATACCCCGACACAAAACTAACCTTGCAAAAGTGCTGCAATCACCACACACGACAAACTGTCATCGGTGCGACAGATAACACAAACTGTCTATAAACTTTCCTGCGAAACACCAAGACCACCCACCATCCTTTAAAACAGCCAACCACTAAGAAAGTAATAAATTCATTGGTGAATATGCTAAAAACCTTCAGCTATCGGTGTATTTGTAGTGCTTGAAAACCGTTATCTTAGTACGATTGATTTATCAAACGAAAAAAGAAATTATTTGAACCCAATAAGTCAATTATAACAAAAATCATGAAACAACGTCGATTTTTCTAGCCGCAGCACAATAGTATTGCCCACTCGCTATGCACCCACTATAAAACATTTATAATGATTAATAATATAGAGATACTAAATTTAAATCTTACTCACTATAAGCAATTGTTAGAAGCCATGAAAGCGGCTTACATTAACTGGACGGGCAACTATTGGAGTGAAGCCGTTATTGAGAAATTAATTAGCAAATTTCCCAGCGGACAATTTGTACTAGTTGCAGATGATGAAGTGGTAGGATGTGCATTGTCCATAATTGTAAAATATGACGACTATGGAGATGATCACACATATAAACAAATTACAGGTAATTATACCTTCTCATCACACAACAAAAATGGAGATGTACTTTATGGAATAGAGGTTTTTATTCACCCAGATTTCAGGGGCTTGCGTTTGGGGCGAAGATTATATGATGCCCGGAAAGAATTATGTGAAAAGTTAAATTTAAACGCAGTGGTGTTTGGCGGAAGAATACCAAATTATCACACGTATGCAGCGGAGATAAAGCCGAAAGAATACATACAGAAAGTAAAGCTGAAAGAGATATACGACCCTGTTTTGTCTTTTCAGTTAAGCAATGATTTCCATGTAAAGAAAGTGTTGAAAAACTACATGCCTGAAGACAACGAGAGCCAGGAGTTTGCTACCTTATTGCAATGGGACAATGTTTATTACCGGCCAGACTATCTTCATAGTAACCGATTGCGGAAAAATGTTCGCTTGGGATTGGTGCAATGGAAAATGCGTTTATATAATTCATTGGAAGAGTTGTTTCAACAAGCCGAATATTTTATTGATTCCATTTCCAATTATAAAGCGGATTTTGTTTTATTTCCAGAATACTTCAATGGACCACTGATGGCAGAATTTAACGCCATGAGTGAATCTGATGCTATGAGGGCAATGGCACAATACACGCACCAGATTAGGGACAAATTCAGTGAGTTTGCTGTAGCATATAATGTAAATATTATTGCCGGGAGTATGCCTTTGTATGAAAACAATACTTTAAAAAATGTAGGGTATATATGCCATCGAAATGGCAAAGTAGAGAGGTATGAAAAACTGCATATAACCCCGGATGAAGAAAAATTCTGGGGATTAAAAGGTGGCAATATTTTACAAGCCTATGATACCGATTCAGGTAGGATTGGTGTTTTAATTTGTTATGATGTTGAGTTCCCGGAGCTATCACGGTTATTGGCAGATGAAGGTGTGCAGATTTTATTTGTGCCATACCTTACAGATACGCAAAACTCTTATTTAAGGGTACGCATATGTGCCCAGGCAAGGGCGATAGAAAATGAATGTTTTGTAGCCATTACCGGAAGTGTTGGTATTCTTCCCAAAATAGAAAACCTGGATATTCAATATTCACAGGCTGCTGTGTTTACTCCCAGCGATTTTGCTTTTCCATCCAACGCAATAAAAAGTGAAGCAACAGCAAACACAGAAATGGTTCTTATTTCCGATGTTGACTTAAAACTGCTGGATGAATTGCATACTTATGGCAGCGTAAGAAATTTGAAAGATAGGAGGAAGGATTTTTATGAACTTAAAAAATTATAAACAATAAGGATACCTCTAAATACCCTGTCCCGCCTTAATGCGGGAGAGTTTGAAAAGTAGTTATTTTGTCCCGATTAGCTCAGGATTAGACAAGGCGATCCGACCTAATCGGAGCGAAGGAGCCAGTCTTATAATGAACAATGAATATAAACTGGCGACATAGCGGTGTCCCGTCTTGGGACGGGATGACTGAGATTCAACGCAGTATAATCCCGAGCTAATCGGGACTAAAGAGCAATTTAGGTTTTTAATTATAAAAAATGATCAAACCATGATCGGGTTTTTAGAGGAGCCCATAAGTATGAATGACTTTATAAATACCTTTTAATTGGAATTTTGAGGATGTTAGTTTTCATCTTTACAGGATTTTTGTTATTTGGTTAAGCATTAAGTCACTTCAAAAAAAGCTGTTTTTAAAGAAACACGATAATGACAACAGCCTCCGGGCTAAAAAGTTCAGCAGTTTTATTGGGTATTTCTTAATCAATTTACTTTTCACCATTGTATTTAACGACAAGGTGGGTGGGCTTGTTATTGCTCTCGGAGTGGCAGGTCCATGTATTGCATTTGCATTACAGGAAGTGTTTGCTTCATTTGCCGGTTGGCTTGCAATAATGTTAGGCGGATTTTATAAATCCAGCGACAGGGTACAATTAAATGGCATAAAAGGAGATGAAATGGACATAGGTTTATTACGAACCAATATTAGAGAAACCGGGCAAAGGGTAGATGGCGATTTATACAACGGAAGAATAGTTTTAATTGCCAATAGCTTTGTTTTAAAGAACAGATTTTTAATTATTCCAGCGATTTTTCTTTTTTATGGGGTGAAATAAAAATACGAATTCAGTTAGGTAATAATTATGATAAGCAACTGCAATATTTTTAACGGTGGGAAAAGAAGACTTACCTACTTTAGAATTACGGAATGACCCCTAAAAATAGTAATATCAGTTTTGTGATCATTGGAATGTTGCCGTGCTAGCTCAATTACACGCAATATCATTTCTATGTAAGGTCTATTGTGCTATTTCTTAATGCCTGCCAAATTTAAAAAATATTCACAACCGAATGAATTATTTTTAATTTAAAAGAATTAGACCTCTTGTTGGTAAAATGATATAAGCCGTTTTTCCCCAGACCAGACCTTTACGCCCTTTTGTTGTTGCTACCTTCAGGATACGAAGACTGCTCTTGTTCTTCCCATGCTTAAGTAGCCGTTCAATTCTATTAAAATAAAATAGCAGATGGTTAGATCAAAGAATACAAGTCATTAAAAGCCTCGGTCATGAATGGATGGGTGTATATGGCGTCTTTAAACAACTGGTAACCCAATCCACAATTCATCGCAAACGGAATGGTATTGATCATTTCATTGGTAACCACACAAAACAACGTACAACCTAAAATTTTATTAGTGTTGAAGTAAACTACAGTTTTTAAAAGTCCATTTGTCTTGCCACCAATGCAGGCGCGAACAACGGCAATAGCCGGTAATTTGGCTACTTTAAAATTATACACTTTTTCCATTGCTTCTTTTTCGCCCAGACCAATATGAGCAACTGAGGTGATATAAAAACAAAAGAAGCCACCTGTTTTCTTTGGCTGGTTGAAATATAGGTTCCACCGGATAGCTGATCCAGGATAAGACGAAAATTATCTAATGAAATATAGGTAAAGTGCGGACCTCCGTTAATATCGCCTATTGCCCATATATTGGGAACACTTGTTTTCAGCAACTCATCTACCTGTATATAACCTTTTTTGTCCCGGGTTATTCCTGCCGCTTCTAAATTTAATCGATCGGTTTTCTTCCGGTGGCTATTAAGATAGCGGAAGCGGTTATCGAAATTAATTTTTCTTCTTAATTTTTATATTGAAGGCCAGCCTGGTCATCTATGGTATCTTCTATTTTTTCAACCGAAGGGTTTAGCACGATGTTTATTTGTAATTACCTTTAAAATTGTGTCTGCTATATCCCTGTCCTCTTTGGGCAGGAATATTCCGGCGTTTTGCAAAATGGTTACCTCTGCGCCAAATTCAGCATACATAGCAGCAAACTTCAAACCCACAAATCCGCCTCCAATGATGATCAGCCGTTTAAATAACGCGGGCCTTTCTGTTAAAGAATTACTAGTAAACACTTTTTTAGAATTTTTTATACCTTTTATAGACGGTAAAAATGGTTGAGATCCCATATTAATAAAATTTCGATTTGCCTGAATGATCTTTTCCTCATTGCTGCCCTGGAGTGTTACCCGTACCACAGTGGGCGATAAAAAGGATGCTTGTCACGTTATTACTGTGGCAGTGGGCAATGTTTCAATGTTGGTATAATTTAAATTTCTAAGAAATGAAGTCAGTTCATTTTTATACAAAAAAGCTTTTTCATATGGCAATTTGTCCACGGCACTTTTATCAGTGACATGGTGGGGATACAGGCTACAATTTATGCATGATCCCCATACATTTTATCGGACATTACAATAAGAGCCACTTCTTTTCCCTGTTTTCCCAACCAAAAGAGGTTATTTGAATCCAAAGCCCAAATGGTTGCTGGTTCATTGTTTTTTTCCAACAAACCGGATCACACAGCCTTGTCCGTTATGATACAGCCCCTCCCGGAGATCAATTTCTTCTTCTCTCAACTCTATTATATCGTAGTTGCTAAAATCAGCTAATATTTCGTCGACTGAAAACAAGGATTCAATGTCTTTTGGCCCACCCACGGATTCATTCTTAGCCTGATAACCCAGATGATTTTTACTGAATGCTTCGAAAATTATCGTCCCTCCCTGTTGTAGATAGTGGTCAAGTGTCTTATGTAACTGAGATTTAATATCGGCAGGGAAATGGGCATAGATCAAGGCGATGGCATCAAATTGTTCGACTGAGTAGTTCAGGGTTTTTAATTCCCCAACCTTATAGTTAATAATCACATTATTTTTTTCTGCAAGAAGCAGGGCCTTTTTTTGTCCTTCAGTGCTAATATCAAAGGCAGACACATTCCAGCCTAGCTTAGCCGCAAATACAGCATTGCGACCCTCTCCTTCTGCCGGGAAAAGAATTGCTCCAAGGACTATTTTTTCCAACTGTTCTTTCAAAAAATGGTTGGGTTGTTCGCCATAAGCAAAATCTTCTTTATTATATCGTCTATTCCATTTATCTGTCCATTTATCTGTCATAGGGTTGAGTATTAATCGGTGAATTATAATCTCGAAAAAATCTAAATATAATCCTGTAAAACCATATAAACCATAACTTGAGTAAACACTTTATATTATTTATAGATTGAAATTGCCAATATACTCCGACAAGTCATTGGAGGTTATATTGATGACCACATTTCCCTTTTTTCGGAAAGATTCTGCATAGACATGTGCTTCCCGGATTTGTTCAAGCGTGTACCTCCTGTCAATGACGGTCTTTAGTTTCCCTGATTCAATAATTTCTTTTAACACCAGGAGATCCCCGGGGTTTGATTGTGGAGACCCCGTTACTGAAACATACTTTACTCCTGGTTTTAATAACTGTTTACAAGCAGATTTGGACGTTTTGCCCACAGCATCAAAAATTACATCGAATCTGGATTCCAGTGCAGTATAATCTTCCCGGGTGTAATCAATGACTTTATCGGCTCCAGGTAATTTTACCAGGTTTATATTAGCTGTACTGCATACCGCGGTGACATGAGCGCCAAAGTATTTGCCCAGCTGAACGGCAAAGGTTCCTACACTACCCGATGCCCCATAGATCAGGATGTCTTGCCCCTTTTTTACACCGGCTTTTTTCAAAAACCCTAAAGCCGTAAGGCCACCAATTGGAATGGTAGCCGCTTCCTCGAAGCTCATATTAGAAGGTTTTAAGGCAATTAAAGGGTTTTCAGGAAGGCATTTGTACTCGGCATATGCCCCGTAGGTTAATCCACAGGAGGCAAAAACATTATCGCCTTTTTTATATGAATTAACTTTTTTACCCACTTCTTCAATAACTCCTGCCAATTCAAATCCCAATATTTTCACTTTTTTGGGCCTGAAAAAGCCGTTAAAGTCTTGCGATAAACGGATCAGCCTTCCGTAAGCGCCAATCCCCTGCCGTGACAGTAGTTGCATATATTTTTACCAATACTTCATTGGCTTTAGGTATGGGTTTTTCAATTTCTTTTAGCTCAAGGACATCCGGCGTTCCGTATCGTTCATAAACAACTGCTTTCATATTTATTTGATTAATTTATGTTGCGTTAAAGTAAATGCACCTTTGTTTCATTTATCGGAGTACCGTTACTGGATCAGCGACAGGAGAATTAAATCCTTTAACCAGCAACCAAATAGCAAGGCTCATTTCATAGAGGAAGACTGGTATGGCCAATAATCCTCCCCAAACTGAAACCTGGGGAAATGCCCCAAACACCACCAGGATAGCACAGCTAAATACCAGGGGTCCACCTGCCAGTCCCAGTATGGATATGAACCGGGGCACCAGCCTGGATGTATACAATAAATAAGCGGTCATCAGCGTACTTGGCCCCAGGAGTAAATTGGGACCAAACAAAAAAGTCCAGTTGTGCAGTGCAACCAGGGATTTTCCTACCAACAGATAGGAGACAGTATTTGGCTTAATCTCTTTTGCAAATTCATGATTCAGGGTCACTATGGTCAGCAGGCTCAGGATGCCAATGATAATAATACCTGCTTCCAGAAGGCGGAAACCGACACAGGCGATGGCCATGCGTTCATTGTATTTTTTCAACACGGGATATAGGGAAAGGGGAGTGCCGATAACAGCCAGGGCGGTGATGATTTCAAAAAAAGCTCCCCATAAAACCGATGTTTCACGGGGAGAAGCTTGAATAACGTAAGTAGGATCTTTCAGGATAGGGTGGTATAAAAGAACTCCTATGATGGCTGCCACCGCTGCGATGATAAACAATATGCCGGCAAGGTTGGCGCTGGTTCTATTTGTTTTCATTTTTAATAAATTTTATAATTATTTAAGGAGATGGAGGTGAATTGAAAGGAATCGAAATTGTATGTTTAATACGCTATGTGGACGTCTATGTGTACTATGTTCTTATGTGGTTTCAAGTTCTTGAGACTAAAATTGATCCACATTAGGAGCATAGAAACATAGAACTTCACATAGAATAAATTCAGAAACCAAACCACATTTAGTACAGTTTAGTTATTTTTTAGAAACATGCAGACGGATCAGCAAACTCCTGTTGTATACTTCTTTCTCGTAAGACACATTGGTCAAACCATAACAATACCGGATATCCAGCACAGCTCTTTTTTGTTTAATCTTAAAAGTTAGTCCCCCGCCCATTTGTAGGCCGGCATCAAAGCGTTTAAACCCTCCGGATTCATTGTCAAACGAAAGGTCGGTAGTCGATCCATCCAGTTTCTGCGTGCCATAAAAATTATAACCCAGGGATGGACCTGCATTTAGGTGAAATTTGCCCAGGTGAAGACGGGCCAGCACCGGTATTTCCATAGTGTAGAATCGAAGGGTGGATTCATCCTGGGTCAAGGGGTTGTTTGCCTTTAATTTACCACCTCTCATAATAAAGGATAACTCGGGCACCAGTGAAAAATGAGGTGCAATAGTTGTCTGGAGGGAAAGCCCGATTTGTATGCCCTGGGCCGATTTTTTAAAATACTTCAGCGCCTTGTTGGACTCTCCGTAATTCAGGTCGGTACCCACGGCACTGATAAAAAAGTCTAAATAGGTTTTTTGTACTTCAGGGACAGTTGATTTGGATTGACCAAATGAAAAGGTATAGAAGAAGATCATACCTATTGCTAAAATTGTTTGAACTGATTTTTTCATAATTTTTGTTTTTGAACTGATTTATAATAATTAAGTGAAACAAAAGTATAGGAGGAAATGAGGCGTATAAACTCCGATATGCCAAGCGGGAGAAGATGTCTGCATACGGGGGATTTTGGTCTGCAACTCACTTGGCGAAATGGCGATGCTCGGCTGGGGTTTATCTTGTTATGGGATTTATCCCGTAGAGTTTTAGGAAAAAATCCAATGGGTTACCTAAAAATGGATCGTCTTAATCCCGTGGGGATAAGAATTGGGAGCGCTGCACAAGGAGGCTTAGCTCCCCTCTTTATTAAAATACCAACCAAAATTTACCCAGAATGTATTTTAAAAGAGAGCAGGAACGAGCGGGGGTGAGTTTAGATTATTGACTGCTATTAATGAGCTGAAAGAACGCCTCTTTGTAGGTATCCGATATAGGGATCAATTGATCCGCGATCTTTATCCTGCCCCGTTCGATGGATTCTATTTTATGCAAGGCCACCATATACGATTTATGTACCCTGCACACCAGACTGGACGGGATCAGCTTTTCAAATTCACTGAAATTCTGCAGGGTCATTACTCTTTTATTTACCGTATGGATCCTCCGGTAATCCCTCATCCCTTCGATATATATGATTTCGTTGAGCATGATTTTTTCCAGTCGGTTTTCCGTTTTGACGAATAGGAATTCCGGCGTAGCGCCTGAAGTCCCCCGGACCATATTTTCCCGGGCTTTGTTTACCGCTTGTAAAAACCGGTTGAAGGTAAAGGGTTTTAAAAGATAGTCTGTGATCTGCAGTTCGTATCCCTTTAAAGCATATTCCTGGTAGGCAGTGGTCAGGATTACCTGACTGGTGATTTTTGAACTTTCCAGCAATTCTATGCCGGATAGTTCATCCATATTGATATCCAGAAAGAGGATGTCTACTTTGTTGTTGTTCAGATAGGTCAACCCGGTAAGCGCATTGTCGAAGGTTTCACTTAACTGTAAAAAAGGGACCTTGAGTACAAAATCTTTCGTTTTTTCGAGCGCCAGGGGCTCGTCTTCAATAATGATGCAGGTGTAATTATCCATTGGGAATGGTCAGGTGAACGCTATACCGGTCATTGGTTTTTTGCACGGCTAAAGTATGATTTCCTGCATAAATCAGATTTAGCCTTTTTTTGATTAGTTCGTTTCCCAGGCCTCCATCCGTTTGTTGGTTTGTCGATCTGGGGTCAAATTTATTTTCACAGAGCAGTTGAATGGTGTCCTCATTGATCAGAACCCGGACTGTAATAGCGTTTTCGAGTTTTTTATTGTTGGTATGTTTAAAGGCGTTTTCAATGAACGGAATAAAAACCATAGGGGCAATGCTTTTATTGCCCACGGAGCCATCTACCGTAAAATGCACATAATTTTCGTTGGCCGTCCTTATTTTTTGCAAGGCGATATACTTGGCTATGTATTCCATTTCTTTGGCCAGCGGGATTTTATCGCCCTTGGTTTCATAGAGTATGAACCGAAGGATATCTGAAAGTTTATTCAGGTAATCAGAGGCTGCCACTGAATCTTTTAAAATCAGGGCATCGATATTATTAATGGTGTTGAATAAAAGGTGGGGGTCGAGCTGTGATTTGATGAGAGCCATTTCCATAGCGTGGTTTTTTTCTTTCAACACTTCCTTCAGTTTGATTTCATTAAACCAGGTGATAAACCCATTGATGACCAGGGCCACCATGCCGCATAGGGCACCAATAAACGTCATCACGATGAGTGTCCGGACAGCGGTAGATCTTCCGTGTATACCGCCCTCATCCATATCGATGACCCGGCCCGTTTCGATCAGATACCGGTGCAGGATATACGCAAGGATGGATGCTCCTAATGAAACAAGGAAACCCAAAAGGATTGCCCGAACGACCTTTTTTTGTTGAAAGTACCTGGGGAATAATAAAAAGTAGTATAAAAAATAGGATATGACCGAAGGAATAAACGCAAAAAGAAGAATACTGATCAATGCATTCACTACCCTGGCTTCCTGGTCATCCGCATTTCTAACGCTCCTTGAATAAATTGCCAGCACGATAAAAACCAATAAAAAATAACATACCCAAAAACCAATATGCAACAGGATAACAAAAGACTTTTTCATGGATTAAAACCGCGGAAGTAAAACAAAGGTCTCTATTTGTTTCGGTTTGGTGCGAAATGATCTGCAAACCGGTGGGATTTGTCTGCAAAAGAGGTGATTAAAGGCCCGAACCAAAAAAAAGGTGCTATGAGGCTGCGACCAGCTCATCCAATGTTTTTGTCAGAGTGATATTTTATTTTTTCTCTAATACTGTTTCCAACATCTTTACCCAATTCACTCCGTCTCGACTAAATTCGCCAGTTTCTTTCCATTTATTCGATTCACTGAAATCAGCGGTAAAACGTATGGGTGCCTCCATTTGGAGTTGACAAATTCCACCGGATAATTTTTTCCCCACAAATTCAATCTCTGCTTCAATAACATCGTCTTTTTTATAAGCACGCATATTAAATTTGTCCGTCTTTTTATTATAAGCGATAATCCCAAATGCATCATGAGTAACTTTTGTTTCTTTTGTCAATGAGTCTGTTTTAGTGCCCAAACCTGAAACGGTAATAATGCTGCAATCCAACTTACATTCTGCTTTTTCCATTATTTGACTAAACTGTTCTCGAATCACTCGATCCGATGCGTCGGATCACTCGAATCACTCGTCTATCCAAATATCGATTGTACGGTTAAATTTGATTGTTTCCATTATTTTATCCTATCCTAATTACCGCTAATATCGGGTATAAGACGAAGAATGAACATTTGAAAAACGGCTGTTCAGCCTTAACGTAACAATACAATAAAATGCAAATACTTCCCGATACGTACCAGGTGTTGCACAGATCCAGGCATTGGTAATGTAGACGAAACCGTTTTTACGATGAAATTTAGAAACATCATTTGACTTCTAAAACCCGGGACCTCAAGGATGGTCATCCCCTATCACCTCATAGCCCCGCCACTTATACTCTTTGGCCAGGCGTGATGCCGCCGGCCAGGCAATCTGGTGTTGATCACTAGCCACCCATCGCCTTCTGTTTTCTTCCGTATCAAAAGAAATTTGAATCTGGTAGTTAAAGGTGGTGGATTCGGCCTGAATAGCCCGGGCCATATCCTCCGGAAAAAGGCGTAACAGCCTGGAGCCGAGATAACCTTGCTGGACGGACATGGCAGGCACATAAATGGAATAATACATCTTTTCAAAAGCTTCACCGTTTTCTTTCGGCACCACAAAGTCCATTTGCAGTGCCATGGCCTTTGGTTTTGAAAGCGGTTTAGCCGGATTCGGGTCTTTGTTTTGAGAGGCCGAAATGCCAATGATCAGCAATTCAAGATCTGCTGTTCCGGAATTCGATAAGGTAAGGGTTTCACCCAGAGAACCGGTAAAACTATCATCAGCCACGATGGGCTTGGTGGAAGCATCCACCGTAAGTGTACCTGAACCTTTTATAACGTAATACACTTCTTCGATACCTTCAAGTCGACGCGGTCCAATAGATTTACCAGCCGGGATCACCAGGTGATCTACATGGTTCCAACTGGTGGTGAAAATTTCAGGACCATAGACCCTGCGGTAAAGCACCCCATTGCCCGCGAACAAATGATTTTTGTCTTTTAGCCCCTCTTTATTTAATGGGCTGGAAACAAAAACCGGCACACGATCGATGCTGGCGCCGACACGATTGTCACCCAGGTCATAGGCATCGCCTTTTCCTTTAACGCGGGAAATTGCAAAGTTAAGCCACCGGATGGGTTCGCCACCCGGGTTATATATGGCATGCGCATCTCCCAGTTTGCAAGGAACCACCACCGGAGCTTTTAGCTTTGATGTGCGGCCATTGATGGTAAACTCCGCTTCACCGTTGAGGATAACGTACATCTCCTCAATCTGGTGATGAAAGTGATGCCCAATACCTCCTTTGGATTCAATGACGCCTGCATGCAGGTAAAGAAAGTTTGTAGACAAAACATCACGGCCGATCAACTGTGTGAATCCCATTTGTCCGGCCCCGGCATGAACCGAAGTGAGTACCCTGTACTTGGCAGGATCGTTGTGTACGATGCGTTCAGGGTTGGGTTGTGCATGAGCCGGCCTTGTGGTAAAGGCAAATAGAAGCAAAAAAAGTCTGTACATATTACCTTGATAATAAAAATTGAATATAAGAATAAATCGTTTTGTTATACTATCAGGTTATTTCACCGGGAGCGCATATACCACGTATCCTTTGGGCAAAGTTCCCGGTTTAAGGGAGTGATTAAATCCATCTTCCGCAAATCTGGCTGTGGCATTGATCACCAGGTATTGTTTTCCATTTATTTCGAACATGGCAGGCTGAGCATTGGATTCATGGCTCAAAGTATTTTCCCACAAGATGTCCCCATTGTCCCCATCCAATGCATATATCTTTCCTCCCTTCGCCGTGGCAAATATCAGCCCGGTGGAAGTAACGACCATTCCTTTTCTTAGTGTACCGCCCGGCGCGCCGGCATTTTTATCGCCTTTGGCGAAGGTTGAATCTTTGCCTACGGGTTTTCTCCACTTAATCGTTCCAGTGTTCAGGTCATAGGCCAGGATGGAAGACCAGGGAGGTCCCAACAGGCCTGGCCAATCAAGACCGTAATCCGTAGTATAACGGTCTGCAGGATGAGGGATACCTTCCGGATAGTCCGTCATGGGCGCAGTTCGTTTTTCGTCTGGTTTAATGGGTGCACCGCCAGAGGCCACCACGGGCCCTGGAATTTTTTTTCCAGTAATATTTTTTTTTCCCGGGTTAATTCTGGAAGGGACACCGCCCAAAAACCGGTACAATGCAGCCAACGTCTGCTCATCCATGTGATTATAACCCGGCATTTGACCTTTTCCATTCTCCATAACATTTTTGAACTCATCGAAGGAAATCCGCTGTCCGGCATTCACTATCGATGGTCCCACACCTCCCATCCTGTTTTTACCGTGACAGGTTTGGCAGGTAGTTTTATAAAGTTGGTTCACTTTTTTTAATTCATTTTCAGATAAACGGGCTTGCGGCGGCAATACTTTATTCAGCTTATAGATGGAAGCGTGTTCCTGGGTCAGGATGTATACCATTCCTTTTTGCGGATCAGAAGCCGTGTTGCCAAAGTTTGCACCTCCCAAAGCACCGGGCATCATGATGGTTTCATATTGATCTGAAGGCGGAACGAATAAGCCTGACCTGGCGGAGTCAAGCCGATTATGCCATTGCTCTTTTACCTCTCTGGAGAAATAAGGATTGAGTGTCTCTTTGGTTACTTCATGATGCGTAAAGTCTGGAACCGCGGTTGGTATAGGTTGGGTGGGCCATGCTTTTTCGCCCGGCATTTCACTGGCAGGGAAAGGTTTTTCTTCAATTGGGAACACCGGTTCACCGGTGACCCGGTCAAAGACAAATACGAAACCATGTTTTGTGGCAACGGATACGGCGTCAATAGTTTTACCCTCCCGATTCACAGTGATCAATTGAGGGGCAGAGGCGAGATCGTAATCCCAAAGGTCATGGTGCACCGTCTGGAAATGCCAGAGACGTCTGCCCGTGCGGGCATCCAGGGCTACGAGACAGTTGCCGAACAGATTTTTTCCTTCACGATCTGCCCCATAAAAATCGTAGGTCGGAGAGCTAAGTGGTAAATACAAAATTCCTCTTTTTTCATCAATGGATATTTCGCTCCATACATTCACAGCCCCTACATATTGGTAAGCATCTTTGGGCCAGGTGTCATAGCCGTATTCACCCGGGCGGGGGATCGTGTGGAAAGTCCATTCCAATTTACCCGTCACTGCATGGTAAGCCCGTACATATCCGGGCGGCGAAAAATAGTTTTCCCCCGGGGCAGATCCCACCACAATAAGGTCTTCAAATAATACACCCGGCATCATGGCCTGCACTCTGGCAATGGATGAAGGGTCCCGATCCAGGCCTTCCCGCAAATCAACATATCCGTGTTGGCCAAAGGTCAGCATGGACTTTCCGGTTATTGCGTCTATGGCCTGCAGCGTATTATTGAGGGTAAACAACAATCGTTTGTCTTTTTTGTCTTTACTTTCCCAGTAATTAATCCCTCGCCGGCTGATTCCCTGAAGGTTGGTATGTATCCAGATTTCTTTGCCGGTCAGGGCATGTACCGCGATCAGAGAAAATTCCTTTGCCAGTACGTACATCATCGTATCGACAATGATGGGGCTGAAGAAGTAAGGCAGGCTGTCCCCTGATGGATAGATCCATGCCACCTCCAGTTGGTTTACGTTTTTTTTAGTGATCCGGGAGCCATTAAAAAACCTTGACTGATCCGGACCACCTCCATAGACCTGCCAGGTCTTATAATCGTATGATGTTGAATTATTAGAACAACTTAGGTTGAAAACCAGTATCAACGGAATGGTGATGGCAGAAAAAAGATTGGCGGACAATTTTTGGGACATTAACAGGTAAAAATTATGAAGCTAAAATACTGTTTTATGAACTTCACGTGATCCAAATGTAAGGATTGCAGGAGATGGTAAATTGGTACCATTCAACCGGTTTTCCGAATATCAAAGGGGTGTGTAAAGGAACAAGAAGTTATTGGCCGGGAGAGAAAACATTGCTGAATGAATCGGGCAAGCTACTTATTAGATTAACATTTGAATTATTTCTTTTTGCTTCGGAAGAACACCTGTCACCAAGATCGTCAATATCATCAGCTGGGTTTTTCATAGTTTCTTTTTATTCTTAGTGATGGAATCCAGATCATAAATATCTCAACTAAAATTAAGGGTACAAACGAAAACATCCACTCGTTAACCGTTCTGCGAATATTTATGTCCTCAATATCTGCATACAATATATCTACAGGAAGAATTTGATATAATCTTACGAAAACAAACGCTAAGGCACAGGTATAACTCCTGATCATAAATTGTTTGTGTGCAATAATATTTCGCATTTTTATAGAGTACCAGGCAAGAGATGTTGACAGAATAAAAAGTACTGAAAGTATAAACAAAGGATACCTGCAGCCAATACAATCGTTGATAAAAGAAAGTTTGAGTGCGGATATACCAGCAGCGAGCGAACCAATGATATAGAGCTTACCGGCAAATCGATAGTATTTTATAAATCTATTTCGAATGTTTCTCCAAAATTGAATTGGACCAAGAAACAACGAGAATGTGGCCCCAACAATATGTGTTACGAACCATATCTGATTTTTAAAAAGCGAATCTCCAAATCTTTCACTTCTGTATCCAAACAAATATGCAACAGCATTGTCCAGATAGAAATACAAAGAGGCAATTACAATTGCGGTCCAAAAAAATAATTTTCCAACTTGTTGCATAATCGTGAGGTTATGGATATCAGCATTTATAAAAGAAAGCGACAACCCCCCAAAAAAACACTAAAATTTCATGAAGCTCTTTTTGGGCAGTCGGTATACTTTTTGTATTAAATTTGTCGTCAGAAGTAGTAATATGTATGACAGCAGTGTCTTCATTTTGAGCTTAGGGGTACCTCTAAAACCCAATCAATAGTTTTATCATGTGATGCACATTTCGTATCTTGAAAGATATGAAGAATCTCAATCGACATGGATTTTTTGATCAGCAAAATCGGATGCAAAAGCTCAATTCCATGAATGACCCTTTGGTTTCAATAGTTGCGTCCATAAGCTTTGCTGCCAATACGCCATGATAGTCAGGTGCTGTTGGAATTGATAGAAGAAAGCGAGAAAGAAGGAACTAAGAAAACGTGGAGTAGGATACAGAATCCAACGAAAAGAACCTCGGCATGTTACCTTGACGATGCGCCAACGCTTGGCTATTCGGTTCAACATACCATTACCACTAACAAAAAGGAATACTGATGATCATTTCCCCAAAGTTAAAAAATGCAGTCATGGATTATATGCCCAAAAGTATTCTATTCCATACCAGGAATATAAAATCATTAAAACTCTCGCAATCCCCATAGAAAATATTTTACCTATACAAATACTAAACGGACCCGTGCGACAAAGATTCATCTTTGGTGTTACACACCCGACAAAATCCTAACTGTTACGCCACTTGTATTTTTTGTTCGGCAAGTTCTCTTAAAGAGTTAGGGCAAATATCAAAACCATTTTCCCAGGCCAGGCCTCCGCCAGATTCAATGGAGACTTTACTAAATGCAGTAAAATCTAAAAGTTAAACTGCGATACCCTTATTCAAAAATGGTTTAAGATGGACGGTATTTTCAAAGCCATCCGCGAACCGGATCCATATCTCGTAGTCTCTTAATACTTTATATTCCTTAATAGCATTCATATTAGTCCAAGGGTCGGATTTTTTCAGTCTTTCTGCTTGCTGGACTTTTTCCCAGTTTTCAAAGAGCTCCTCACGATGAAGAGCAGCCCATTTATCAATACTTCAAGTCTAACATCCAGGCATGGTGGTATCCCCAAAAGTGGTCTATTCCTTTCCGAGGGAAAAGAATAAAGTTAAACACTCTCGAAATCCCCATAGAAAATATTTTACCTTTAAGTCATTGAACAGTTCCGTGCAACATGGATTTCATCGTTAGTGTTTCACACCGGACGAAATTCTAGCTGATAGCAGCCGTATTTCTTTCATTTGTCGTCATAGTTTCTTTAATTTATTTGTTGCTTTTCTATGTTCAAGTTTGCTCGCTTTTGAAGGAATGAAATCAAAATAGCTGTGGCAGATGAATTTCATTTTAAAAAGAACTGAATTGGAACCCGGATCCATACCTGGTTTGAAGCAGGTGTTGCGATTCATCCAGTATGGCTGACCTCATCACTCTACTATTTTCCAGTAAGAGTCTTTGCGTATGACTTTGCTATCCCGAAACTCCCAAAGGTCACATCCTCTCACGTTTAAACTTAACCCGGCGGTAGTGGTTCCGGTGAGGGTCCATTCAGATACTCCTGCATTTCCATCTGCCGAAACCCAATGGCGGTCGTCCCCATAATGCACATCGGGGATGCCTTTGAAGCGACCTGCAAGCGCCTCCCGCACCTGTGCTTTGCCGGTGAAGCGTTTACCCCAGGGTTCAGGCCCCCTTGGAAAATCGAAGGAACAATCCTCCGAAAAGAACTCCATGATGGCATCTAGGTCGTGGCGATTGAAAGCATCCAGGATTTGTTTTAAGGTGTCTGTGCTGACATTCATTTCTTGTGATTTGGTTTGAACAATGGATGGCTTGTCATTTGGTTGATTAGTACAACCAATGACTCCTGATAAGAGTGCAAACAAACTAACGATTAAAAATTGTTTTGTCATTTTTTATCCCTTAAGAAGGAATCAAGTTATCGACAATACGCTGAATTTTATATGTATAATTTCCGCCAGGTGTATGACGGGCAAATGGCCGATTGGATAGGAAGGTGAATTAATACTACCCCTGCCATTTTTATGGTTTTTACAAAATTTATGGTTTAACTCAAATGTTGACTACTTCAAAATTTGCACTACGTGTCTGACGATACTACTGCGCAGCAGTCGGCAGCATATTCCGGATGGCCACTATTTTCCAACCTCCATTTTGATAGACAACAATGAAGGTGCTCCACATTTTTCTGATCGTACCATCCGGATTCTGTATCTCATAACGGGCATCCGTAATACCGGTCGCTGAATCGAGAAACCGGATTTTGTCCACAATGAATTTTCGGGATCCCGGATTACCCTGTGATGATTGCAACATACCAGACACTGCTTCCCCAATACCTATCCGCCATTCCCCCGAGGAAACCAATTGGTCTATGTCAGTAGTCAGGATACTTTTGAGCAATACGGTGTCTTGCCTGTCCCGGGCCATGGAGTATTGATCAATCAGGGAATGGATAGCTTGTATGTCTTTGGATGCTGAGGGCTTGTTTTGGGCAATAAGGAAATGCAGGGATAAGATATTGATCAGGAAAATGAATATAATTTTCATGGCCTTTTTATTTTGCTCAAACAAAGGTAAGGTTTGATTTGCTGCCCACAGCATAGCGGAGGAGGCACGGAGGAGCACGGACAAAGAATTATAAAAACCATTCGCTGTTGCTGTTTAAAGTTTTCGAACTTCAAACCAATGTTTTAAACAAGCTTAGATTTCAGCAACTTTCAAACGAAAATATTCCGAACAAAAATTTCGCATGGAAGCGCGGAGGACGCCCGCAAACCGTGATAACAAAGCCTTAAATATTCATCCGCCAACGCATTGATATCTGTGAGTTCTTTTTTACCACTACCCGCCCGGCTATGTTGAAGCATCCCTTTGACTATAGCATCAGCCCGCCTACCATGATGATTTATTTTATACAGGTTAGCCGTCAAATCATTCAATAGATCTTCTTCCAGCTTTTCATTCCTTTCACCTTTCACCCTTCAGCTCTTCATTTAATTCTTTATTGATTTCGGAAAAATTATTTACGAAGTTCAACGGGTTTTGAATTTCATGGGGCAATGCCGGCAGTGAGCTCACCAAGGCTTGCCATTTTCTCGGATTGGATGAGTTGGGACTGGGTTTGTTTTAAATCATGCAAAGTGGTCTCTACTTTTTGCTTTTCAGTTGCTAATAAAGTATTTGCCTTTCGTTGTTGCCTTGCATTGCGATAAAGAAATAATGCAATTATTACAATCACGCATAAGCCTCCAAGTAAACCATATTGACTTAAGCGATTTTGGTAATCGGCCTTAGCCGCTTCAATATCCCTTTGCCTTGCTTCTTCTTTTGAAACGAGGTCCTGTATTACTTGTAAATTACCAGCACCATACAAGCTTTCTTTTGCAGATCCCGCAATTTTGTAGTAACGAAGCGCCTCTTAGGGATTGATAGAGTCATACAGCTCTGAAAGAATAGTGCCGTTGCGTAAAAAGCCAACATTAAACGGTCCAACTTGTGCATTTTGAAGACCCACTTAGCATGTATAATGGCTGAATCTATATCCTTGTTTTGACTATACAATTTTGCCAGGTCGGCATGAATAAATGATGCAGTTCTAAAATTATTGTTTCGTTCACATTTTTGAATTCCCTCCAATAAGTATTTTTTAGCTATACTCTAATTACCTTTTTTTATTTGAATAATTCCCATCACATTGAAAAAGTCTGGTTCGTTTTCAGGGGTAAACTTTATCAACGTTGCGACAGATTGTGCATAGAAGAGTGCTGAATCTACCGGTTTACTTCGTTGAAGTAATTTGCGATAGTTAATACTGCATATGCTATTCCAATACTGTCTTTTATTTTAAGACTATTTCTTAATGATTGTTGTGAGAATTCAAGCGCTTTAGGATATTCCTTTAAGTCTCTGTACAGGAGCCCCATTATTCGCTGCCATCTTGACTTTTCTACCAGGAAATTATTTTCTTCTGCCATTTTCAAGGCTTGCAAGGCTTGTCCATTGCTTTTGGAAAGTCTCCTATTTCCCTGTTCATAATCGCCAATCTGTTCAATACATAAGACTCCCCTCTTACAAACTTTATTTTCTGAGCCAGTTTCAATGCCAGGTTTCCATAAATAAATGCTGAGTCCAGATTTGTGTAACGGTACATGTTGCACATCCTCCCCATCAAGAAAACACGGGTAGTATCATGTTTGACGTACTTCAGTTGCAGCATAAGGCTGTCGGTAAATCGGTTTTGAGCAAATGAACAATAGCAGGCATTAAACAGCATCAGTAAAATGAATATCTTTTTCTTTGTTTGTTTTTTATATTTCTTTTTACTCAATACGGGTACACAGAAAGCCATTGCCAAAAGTTTTCTTGATGAATAACTTTTGTTTCTATCGGTTTATACTTTTCTAGAAAGAAGGCAGGGAATTTTACTTTCCCTAATGGGTTCCATTTGAATTCGTATGCATAGATTTTCCCATCAATCTCCTCCACATAATCTACCTCTGCCTGTTGCTTGTTTCGCCAGAAGTAGGTGCGGCCATGAAAGCCATTGTATTGCAATAGTTTTTTTCGTTCGGTAATTAAAAAATTTTCCCACAGCGCACCTGCATCCTGCCGGGTGGCCACGGGGGCAAAATTTCCAAGCAGTGCATTTCTTATGCCGTTGTCATAAAAATAAATTTTCTTTTTGGTGCTTATTTCGTTTCGTTCGTTTCCGCTGATGGCACCCAACCTGAACACTACAAATACTTGCTCTAACAAATAAATATAACTATCCACTGTTTTTACATCTGCCGAAATCAGCGTGGCCAGCTCGTTGAGCGACACTTCACTGCCTACCTGCAGAGCCAACGCCTTTAAGATTTTTTCTAAAAGTTGTGGCTTTTTTATTCCCACCAACGACAACACATCTTTGTATAAATAACTACTGGCAATGTTGCTGAGGATTTCCTTGGCATCAAGAATATTGGTAACCACTTCGGGGTACATTCCATAGACCAAATACTGCGGGCTGAGTTCTATAAACTTCGGTATGCCTTGGTGAGCTATTAGTTCAGCACTGCTTATGGGGTATAAAAAATATTCCCATTTGCGACCCGTTAATGGTTCCTGGGTTTTGTCGGCAATGGTGAGCGAAGAAGAGCCTGTGATAACAAATTGAATTCCGAGGTCGGCATCGATGAGTTGTTTGCAAATCAAGCCTACGTGCTCAATCATTTGAGCCTCATCCAAAATCACTACTTTCTTATTGCCAAAACTTTGTTTGAGTGTTTCTATGTTTTCAATTTTCCACAATGATTTTGTTACTGCACTATCGCCATTGAAGTACTCAAATTCTTTTTGCAACTTATTGGCAAGTGCTTTTACCAAAGTACTTTTTCCTACTTGGCGTGGGCCAAAAATGATCAGCGCCTTTTTTGTGGTCAATCCTTTTTTCAAGTGTTTTCAGCAGTGTCCTTTCTATCATCATATTCTTAAGCTGTTAGACAAATATAGATTGTATTCCATAAAAGGTATGCTTTTTGTGGATTTAAATGTATAAAAATTTCTAAATCAGTCAACAAATGCCATTTCTTACGAAACTCCGCGGTTCTTGAAATCGATCATACTTTTTTCTACTTGGCAGATGGTATTCAACCAACCGGAAGCGAAATGATAAATGCAGCTCCTTCTTCCTCCCCGTCCGTACCGGCACGGGCGGGCTTTGTTTTCACTTTTATTTCCCCGCCAGGGGGATAATAATTTGTATTAACTGTAATGGTACCTCCGTGCGCTTTTACAATATCATAACTCAAACTCAATCCCAATCCAGTTCCCTGCCCGGTTGGTTTGGTGGTGAAGAAGGGCTGAAAAATTTTATCCAATACTTTTTGTGGAATGCCGTTGCCGTTGTCGTTCACACTGATCTCAACTTTATCGCCAATCTTTTTTGTAGTTATAGAAACAGTTGGTTCATAGCCTTCGATATTCTTTTGCTTTTTTTCCTGCCCGAATGATTCGTTCAGGCGGGCATTCACAGCAGCCGTACCATAAAATTTGGATTTTTCGTTAACGGCGTAAAACGCATTGTTGATTAAATTCAAAATCACCCTGCCGATATCTTGAGGAATGATATTGATCAAACCAACTCCTTCATCAAAATCAGTCTTGATAGTAGCATTGAAATTCTTGTCCTTGGCCCGCAAACCGTGATAACAAAGCCTCTTATATTCATCCGCCAACGCATTGATATCTGTGAGTTCTTTTTTACCTGAGACTGCCTGGCTGTGTTGCAACATTCCTTTTACAATTGCATCTGCTCTTTTGCCATGATGATTGATTTTTTCTTCGTTTTCTTTAATAGAATCAACTATCTCAATTGCTTGTTGCTTATTGCCTGTTGCCAATTCTCCTTTTAATTCAACTAATAATTCAGTATTGACATCAGAAAAATTATTCACAAAATTCAACGGGTTTTGAATTTCATGGGCAATGCCGGCAGTAAGTTCACCCAGGCTGGCCATTTTTTCGGATTGGATGAGTTGGGATTGGGTGGATTTTAATTCATTAAACGCTTGCTCTATCTCACTGTTTTTACCCTGCAGTGTATGATTTGCTTTTTGCTTTTGACGATTGTTGCGGTAAAGTAACAATCCTATAGTACTGAATACGGCTATCAACGCTATGATGGCAATCGTTTTTAGATTACCCTCCTTTTTAATTCTCTCTTGCTCCTGTTGCTGCAACGCTAATTGCTGATTAAATGCTGCCACCTGGAATTCCTGGAGTCTTTTCTTTTCTACGCTGCCAAGACTGTCATTTGATAATGTAGCCAGTCTTAAATAAGCAAAAGAGCTATCTGTATTTTTTTGGTCATGGTAATAGTCTGAGATAATCCGGCAAGCAATGGCTACTTCCTTTTTGTAGCCACCCTGCGTAAAAGCTTCAAGAGCTTTTTTGGCATAATGAAAACCAGAATCTGCTTCATTTAACGATTGATAAAGACTGGCTAATTGAAGACATGCATTTCCGGTATGCCGGGGATTTTCATGCTGCTCACTAACCTGTATAGCTTTTTGATAGTTTTCCCAGGCGAGATCAATGTTTCCCATTTGCTCATAGATGGTGCCTATGGATGTATACGTACCGCCTTCAAACTTTTTGGCGTCAAAAGGTAACTTTGAATAATAATACAGTGACTTCTGTTGATAGAAAAGGGCCGAATCGGGCTTATTCAGTTTTAGATAACTGTCACCAATGTCAGGGTATAGTCCAGCAAGGTTGAAAGTATCTCTTGCTGCTTCCAAGTGCGGAATTGCTTCATGGGCAATTGCAATTTGCTTTTCATAGTTACCGACATAGCCGTAAAGGCTCTCAAGGGCTGTATATAGTACGCCGATTACAGCAAGCCGGTAAATTTGCAGGGTTTGTCCTTTTTGCAGGTATCCTACTTTTTTCTCGTTGGAAGGATCTTCGGCAATTTCCAATCCCTGATTTATTACCCTGAGTGCCTCGGGATAATTTCCCGTCTTCATGAGCGGCCAAGCCATAAATGCCATCATCATAGCCTTGTTTAATTGTAAGTCGAGTTTTTCGGCAATAGCTATCCCTTTGTTACAATAATACAGACCACTATCGGCGTTTATATCATCATAAATACTTCCCAGCATGGAACAAGCACCCATACGGACAGTGTCATTCGCTGCATGCTGAAGTATAAAATAGGCGCTGTCCATTTGTTGCCGGGTCTGTGCTTTGGCGAATGCCGGCGTTAATAAAATCAGCACTATTTTTAGTAATAATTTCATCTTATCAATTTAAGTAATGGGTAATTTGATTGTGATTTCTGTCCCCTCTCCTTTCCCGGATGAGCCGGGATCTGCGACTTTACTGTTTACAGTTATTTCTCCGCCAGGAGGATAATAATTTGTCTTAACTGAAATTGTACCTCCGTGTGCTTTAATAATATCATAAGCTAAACTCAATCCTAATCCGGTCCTTGACCAGTCGGTTTAGTCGTAAAAAAGGGTTGGAATATTTTATCTAGTATATGAGGAGGGATACCGTTGCCATTGTCGGTAATTGTTATTTCAACTTTATCATTAATTTTTTTGGTGGAAAGGGAGACGGTGGGTTGGTATTGTGAAGAGTATTTCTCGCCTTTAGATCTAAGATCGGGGGCAGGGGGTTGCATCCATAATTCTTTAAGAGCTGCATCACCCCCGTCCCCGGAAGGGGAGTCAAGCTCTAATTCTTTGTAGCCATGAGTTTTAGTATACCCCTCTAGTTTAACCAAAAGATTGCTTTTCTCATTAACTGCGTAAAAAGCATTCGCAAGTATGTTCAATAACACTCTTCCTATATCCTGAGGAATAATATTTATGTTTCCTATTGATTTATCAAAATCTGTTTTAAAATCAGCGTTGAAGTCTTTGTCTTTTGCTCTTAAGCCGTGATAACTTAATCGTAAATATTCATCGCACAAAGCATTGATATCTGTTGGTTCTTTCTGACCTGAGCTTAAACGTGAATGTTGCAGCATGCCTTTTACAATATCACCGGCACGTTTTCCGTGATGATTGATTTTTTGAGAGTTTTCTTTTATATCATTTGCAATTGCTTTTACATCTTCGTAATTTCCTTTACCAACTTCTTCTTGTAATTCATCTATCAATTCTGTGTTTACTTCAGAAAAATTATTCACGAAGTTTAACGGGTTTTGTATTTCATGAGCAATAC
>Ga0163153_10001326_pt1 | contig 39144 bp, 40 predicted proteins | sample OliLakLV19MP6IB1_FD_148629 | JGI IMG/M metagenome (GOLD analysis project Ga0163153, IMG submission 148629) | Freshwater microbial mat bacterial communities from Lake Vanda, McMurdo Dry Valleys, Antarctica - Oligotrophic Lake LV.19.MP6.IB-1 | ecosystem: Environmental > Aquatic > Freshwater >... | reverse complement strand
CCCGAGCGTCCGGCGATCATGGGGAAGCCTTCCGCCTCGTGGCGCGCGGCCGCGGCCTCCACGTTGCCGACGTCCAGGTGAGCCGCTCGCCGATCAACTCACGCGCAGGCGTCAATGGCGCGGCCGGCACCTCGCGCGGCGCCTCCGGTGCTGGCGGCGGCCGGCGCAGCACTTCTTTCAGGTCGTCGATGAACGTCGCCGCGGCGCACGGCGCGCGGTAGGTTCCGACCAAAATCGCATCCGGCGGGATGGCGAATGCTCGGCGCACAAAGACGCTGCGCGCGACCAACGCGCGCTTCGTCGGGTCCCAGAAGGCACGGAACTCGCCCAGGTTGCAGACGCTCATCGCGAATCGCGAACGGCTGCGCGCCAATTCTTTAGGATCGAGGTTCATCATCACCGAGTCGACGTGCGCTCGCCCGCGCGCCTTCGCGCATGATGCTTAGATGAACTTCACGGCCTTGATGGCCTCGAAATTCACCACGGCGCCACCGGTGCGCTTCGTGCTGTAGAAAATCACGTAGGGCTTGTTGGTGAACGGGTCGCGCAGCGTGCGCATCCCGATGCGATCGACGATCTGGTAGGCCTCCTCCCAGTCACCGAACCACATCGACAGCGAGTTGGCCGCCAACGTCGGGATGTCCTGGGCAATAACGATCGGATAGCCCATTAGCGTTGCCGGCTGACCCTGCTGCAGGCCGGGCTGCCAGATGTACGCGTTGGTCGTGGCCTCCTTGAACTTGCGCACCTTGGCGATCACCTCGCGGCGGGTCACCCATTTGGCGTTTTGCTGATATGCCGGCTTGACTGCAGCCACCACGTCGATGAGTTTGTCGCCGGGATTGGTGGCCGGAAAGTCCGCGCTCTGTCCGGTGGCAACGTGCTCGATCGTGCCCCAGGGGCGCGTGTCGTCCGCGGTGGCTGCGGTCGGGTACGTGGCAAAACCTCGCGGAGTCACGACCCCGAGGCCGTTGACATAGGCGGCGCTTTCCATGCGCGCGAACTTGTTCGCAACCTTGGACGCGAGCCAGGCGTCGACGTCGACTCCAGCATCGTCCAGCAGCGTCTGCGTGACCTTCGGCGCGGCGTACATCTCCATCGGCTCGATGCGGTACTTGCCCGCGGCCGGCGTGTTGGTTTCCGTGCGCGCGCTGGTTTCGCCCACCCAGCCGCAGTCTGCTTCGCCATTGTCCAGCAGACCCTCGAGCGCCGGGCCCGAGATCGTCATCACCGACGCGATCTGTCGGATCGGCGAGAGCTCGAACACCTTCGCCACCACGCGGCCGATGGTGGAGGCGGGCAGCAGGAACCCGCCTTCCGTGTCAGTGCCGGCGCTGAGCGCCTTCACTTCGTCTTGGGACATCATCGAGATGCCCACGCGGCAGAAACGATCGAAAGCGGCCTTGTACTCGACGTAAGCAGCGCGGTCGACCTCCATGAGCCGCGCGCCACCAGGCATCGAGTGCATCCGCGCGGCGTTGAATTGCTTGAGCTCGTTGGCGGGCTCGTCGCCCTGAGCGCCGCCGCCGCCCGCGAACGAGCGGCCGAACTCGGTCAGCTGCTGATCGAGCGCGCTGTTGAGTCGACCGAGCTTCTCCTCGAGCTCGGCCACCACCTTGCCTTCAGCCTTGCCTTTGAGTATCGAGTCGTTCGTGCGCTTGAATTCTTCCCAGGCGCGGCCCTGGTCTTCGATGAGGTTCTTCAGCTCGGTGCTCATGTTTGTCGTTTCCTTTTTTCGAATGAGATCTAGCGACCGCTGAGGATCGCAATGTTGTTTCGGAGGGCTGATTCGATGCCTTCGTCGCCGATCGCGGAGCGCAGAGCGCCCCAGCCGGCGCACGCCAGGCGCTTGGCCTCGCGGGTGCTGTAACCAATTGCGTGCAGAGCGCCTTCCAGCTCGCGGATCGTCTGCGGCCGCACGCCCTTGACGGACGTGACGCGCGCGCTGCGGTTGGCCGGGAACGTGACGAGCGAGATCTCCATCACGTCGATGCGCTTGAGGGTTCGCCCGCCGCCGGTCTTGCTGCCATTGCCTTGCTCCCACTCCCGGGCGACGTAGCCAATGGACAGGCCGTCGATCGCAGGCCGCGGCTTCATCCGCATCAGCGTACGCAGCTCATTGCCGCGCGGCGTGTCGGCGAGCTCGCCTTCGACCGCCAGGCCGTTGTCGGCCTCCGCGAGATCGGTGTAGACGCCCACCGGCGTGAGGTCGTCCGCGGTAAAGCCCATGCCACCGTGCTGCGAGAGCATCGACGGCCACGGCTGCTTGCCGGACTTGACGTCATCCAGCCAGGCCGAGAACGCGCCAGGCGCGATCACGTCGCCATACGCGTCGACGTTGCTGCACACCGCACCGCGGCCAGCGAAGGCCATGGACGCATCAACCGCGCCACGCTTCTGCTCGACGAGGAAGGGGACAACGAGGGCTTGCTGCTCGTACATTGACGACTCCGACGTAGGTGGCTCACCAATTCCTCAGCTGAGGATGGCGCGCCCTTCGGTTCGTGCGTCTCGCGACGAGCTTTCGGGATGCGCGTTCATCCCGAGCGCGCGACGGATGGAAACTACCCGACGGCCGGGGCAATTTTTAAGCTCCGTCAGTTCAGGAGGCCTCGAGGCGGCCGCTGACACCGGGCAGAGAACAGCTCGATCACTTCCCCGCCGCCCGCAGCATCGACCAGGACCGCGCGGACCGTTATCTGCGGATCGCCCCACGTGTACTCGATGCGCGGCACCGCGCCGGCCCTGGCGGCCGCGGCGACCTCGGCAAAGCCCTCGGGGTCGGTCTCGCGCGCAAGCCTCACCTCCCGCTCGTACAGCAGGCCGGCGGCGGCCAGGAAGGCGCCGAGCAGCTCATCGTCCTGGCCGCTCATCGCTTGGCCTCCAGCTCGGCAACGCGTCGCTTGAGGTCCTCGATTTCCTTGATCATCAGGCTCGTCGCGCGCCTTGATGTCCGCGGCATATTGCTGCAAAAGCTCACGCACTTTCACCATGAACTGCTCCATTCTCTCGATCGAATTCATTTTCTAAGTTCCCTTTTCTGCCTATTTCTGCCTGAATGCCCCGGTGATTCATAAGCGCTTCCGCTGAATCTCCCGGTTCGCCAGGCGGCGTTGACCCCTGAAAATTCCAGCGGCGGAAAAAATCCCTACGACTGGGATCGGACGCGGTCCAGCGTTTTGAAGCCTCCAGAGATTCACCCGCGGCGACTACGGTTTCGGTTTCGTCATCGATCATTGCGCGTCCCATGGCTTCTTCGCGGGCTGCACCTTGCTGGCCGCACCGGTGGCGTCGATCCTCACTCGGGAACTCGGGCACAGACGCAACTTGCTGGCCAACAGGGCGAGTCGCAGGGTCGTCGTGTGCTGGATCGCCAGCAACGGGTGCTTGTAGATCCGCCGGCGCTCGCCCATCAGCGTCAGCGGCTGCTCGCGCATCTGCGTCGTGGCTTCCTCGTACTGCACCGCCGTCTGGCAATAGGCCGCGAGAATCGGCCAATCCGATGGGCGAAACCAGTCGGCCGGCAGTGACGCCATGATCGACTCCCATATCCCCGCCTCGGCCTCGGACAAGGAAAGCGGAGGCGCTTGACGCTGGGGCGCGTTCACGACAACAACGGAAAGCGATGCATCAGAGCGGCGCGGCATAGAAGACCTCATGTGTGTTTTTGAAACGGGACACGCACGTAGCAAAGGAAGTGGCAGACGCGGTGCAGAGAAAATCGACTGGCGAGATCACCTGTGCCGCCCTCATGTCGGCTCCTCGACGTGCTCGGACTGCTCTTCGATCGCAACGAGGTGGCACGGCTTGAACCGCGCGCGCTCACCGGTGGCCCACTCGATGCCGTACTCGCCCAGCCGGTCGTCTACCTCGATCACCTCGGCGAGGCGCATCGACCCCAGGGTCAACACCAGGTCGCCGGCTTTCAACCTGCCACCTGCGCCAACTCACTTCGGGCCGCCTCAAGCTCTGCCAAGGCCATCCACGTGAAGTCGTCGGCCAGCAAGTTACCGGCTAGCGCGGCCTCGGCCGCCCTGGTCATCATGGCCTTCGCACGCACCATCCGGGCTTCAGCGCGTTCACGATCGGTTTTCATCGCTCCCCTTTTCCTTGTGGGACATTTGGGACATTTGGGACATGTCCCAGACTTGTCCTTGTCCGAATGGATGGGACATTTGGGACATCCCTCTTTAGAGGATGTCCCGATGTCCCACGGACCCCTGGTCACCGCCGCACCCATGCGTAAGGCGCTGCGATTTCGATGCGCGCGCGCGCGCCACCCCCTATAACCCCCAGCGCCATTCGGCGCATTGGCGCAAGGGCGCCATGCGTCATAGCGCGTCGAATGCTGCATTCACTCATTCGGCGCATTCGCGTCTCCCCTCGTCAGTGATCGCAAGACACGCGGTCAAATGCCGATTGGTGCGCCGGATGCTCGATTCCTCGATCGCGCGCATCTGGCGCAATTCCTCGACGTGACGCCAGAAACGACGCGCGGCGGGCCTCCCGGCGCGAAGCGCGGCGGGAAATTCGGGGCGTGCGGTGAGCACATGAAGCGCGGTCCTCGGCCCTGTCATGGCGGCCGGAACGGCCAGGGGCGGGATCGCATCGGCGCAACTGCGAAACGAGGCGAGGATTGCCTGCTTCTCGCTGCGGTCCTGGACCTGTCGATCGAAGCGCGATTCGCCGCCGATGACCTGCCCGATGAAGATGTGCGCATCAGCATCCCATTGGAAGCGCAGCGCAACCTCGTCGCCGTGGTTCGCCTTCTGAAGTTCGAGCAGCAGCGCACCGGTAGGCTTCGGCCGGTTGCCTTCTTCTCCCGGCTCGGTCTCGGGGTGCAGATACCAGCGCGCGCGAACGGCGTTGTGCCAGGCGGTGGAGCCGCTGTAACCCTCGCTTGAGAAGCCGCTGGCGACGGCCTTGGCGACGTGGCCAATCAGAACCAGCGCGCCGCGGTCCTGCGAGATAAGCGCAAGCATCGCGTTGACGAAGGCCTTTACGTGGCCGCGGTCGTTTTCGTTGCCCGCGAAGATGTCGTTGACGCCATCGGCGACCAGCACCTCGGTCTTGCCAACCCGCATCCTCTCCGCCAGCGCCCGATAGGCTTCAGTCGTGGAGGACCCGCGGGGATCGTCGCGCCACATGATGGCGTCGTGGCCCACGAGATCCTCGATCTCAAGCCACCCCCGAAGGTCGGCCATGTCGACGCCCAGGTGTGCGCAGATCAGGGAGAGCCGCCAATGCAGAACCGCCTCGCGGTCCTCGCAGCTGAGGAAGCGCACCATGCGGCGCTGCACCGGTAGTCCGAAGAAGTCGCGCCCCAGCGCCATGCAGATGCAGAGGTAAAGCACGATCAAGCTCTTTCCGATTCCGCCATGGCCTGCGAGGAGCGTTGCGTATCCCGTGGGCAGGCCTGCCATCAACGCGCCAGGCGGCGACGGTTCACGTGCGGCCAATGCTTCGAGGTCCAACGAGTAGCTGGCGCCCTCATCCGTGCGCAAGCGCAACTCGGCGAGGCGATCCGCTGCCTCGGCGTGCCACGCGGCGACGTCGGCGCCTGGTGCCATCGCCCTCTCGTGCAGCGTCAACGCAAAGGCGGCGGCCTCACGCCGGCGGGCATGTGCCGCAACGACGCCAGCGAAGAACTTGACGTTCGCCGCACCAGCCGACGCGGCCATCAATTGATGCAGGTACTCGATGCCGCCTGCCTCTGTTAGCGTGCCGTCGCCGCGCATGCACTCCGCGATCGTGAGCACATCGAATGGAGCGGCTGCATCGTTGACGACGCGGCCCTTGATCGCCTTCCAGATGATTCGATTGGACTTCGCGTAGAAGTCGGCCTCGTGCAGGATCCCCGCGATCCTCGGCAATGCGTCGTTGTGGCGCAGAACGCCGCCCAGCACAGCGCGCTCTGCGTCGATGGAATGCGGCGGGATGAATAGTCCCTCCTCGGAGGCGGCGTTCACGCGCTTACTTTCGGCGCGACCGGCGCGCTATCTTCGACGGTCCCCTGTTGTGGTTTCGTTTCGGCCCCCGTTGCGCCCGCCAGCGCTCGGGGGTTTTCATTTGGCGTGGGCGGCGGTTTCTGCCACAGCGTTGCAACTTCGCGCAGCGATTTCTTCACGTCGCGCAGCTTCAAGCGTCGAAACGAGCGCATTACGGATTCTTCGGCGAGCCGCCGGCGACGATCGCTCGCACCTCGGTCTCGAGCCAAAAGCCGCGGCGCGATCCCTCGTCATAGCGCGCACGAGCGATGCGGCCTTTTCGCTCCAGCTGGCGAATCCACTCGGTGCTGAGACCCAGGCGGCGAGAGAGCTCGGGCCGATACACACGGCGGTCTACATCTTCGGTCTGCGTTTCCATTAGCCGTCCTTCTCACGGGGGTGAAAACCTGTGAGAAGGGTGGAGGTCGAAAAACTCTGAGTCCACGGCGCGAAATGCCGTATTTCGGGCGGGATCAGGCCATCGAAAGCACGGTGACCCTGAAGCAGAGTCACCGTCGCGCGTGAGCTATTTCACCCCGTCCCGAAAACGGACCGGCAGTGCGTCGGCAGGGATGAGCCTTAGACGGCATCGCGTTGTTTCTGCATCATCCGCGAGCGCTTCGCGGTGGGCATCCTGTTCTTCCGCCCATGCCACGCCACCGAACTGTTCGAACGCCTTCTGGGCGGTGGCTGCCGCCAGGGCATCTTTTCCGAGCGCGGCGTACTGCGCGGCAATTGCTGCGGCAGCTTCCTCGACGGTAAAGCCTAGAGCATGAAGCCCGGCCATCTGCGTGGCGTAGAAGAATTTCATTCTCGACGTGTTGATGCGCGTCCACGGATCGCGCTGCCCCTTCCCTCGATCGAGTCCAAACACGTCGTCGAGCGTTTCGGTCCCGCTCGAGGCCACGTAGCGGTGAAGCGCAGCCGCGATGAACGCGGTTGCTTCGGGCGATGGCCCGCCCTCACCTCGGTGAGCAGCGGCGAAAGAATTGAAGGCTTCGAAGGCGTTCATGTTTTCATCCCCCAGGCGCTGCATTGATCGGCCCACCGCTGTAAGAGATCGCTGCGCTTGCTCAGATAGCTGCTTCGGTTGTAGATGGCGCGCACGTCGCCGCGGCTATGCGCGAGGCACGCCTCGATCACGTCGGGATCCGCTTCGGCGACTTCGTGGGCCCACGTCGAGAACGATGCGCGAAAACCGTGCGAGGTTTGCCGGCCGAAGTAGCCGGCGCGCGCCAGCAGGGCGAGCAGCGCGTTCTCGCTCAGGGCGCCGTGGCGCGTGAAGCCGGGGAACACCAGCGCGTCGGCCGCCTTCGACGTGCGCAGCGCCTTCGCCGCTTGAACGATCTCGCGAGCCTGGCGCGACAGCGGAACGAGGTGTTCCTTGGCCATCTTCATGCGCGCAGCGGGAATGCGCCAGAGCTTGTCGCCCTCGATCTCCGACCACGGCGCGAATCGCATCTCTGCCGTGCGCGCCGCGGTGAGGATCAGCCAGTAGAGCGCGAGCTTCGTGACGGTCTCCGCAGGCACTATCGCAACCGCCTCGAAGAGCCGCGGCATGTCGGCGAGCGGGATCGTGGCCCGGTGCTGCGCCGGTGGCCGCACGAGCGCGCCTGAGAGCAGTGCGGCCGGGTCGCTCTCGGCGCGTGAGGTCTGCACCGCATAGCGGAAGATCTGCGACACCATCACCCGCGACTTCGACGCTACCTCGTGCGCGCCACGCGCCTCAATGCGGCGCAGGGTCTCGAGAATGGCGGCCGGCTTCACCTCGACCAGCGGCACGCCTCCGAGGTGCGGCAAGAGTTCGTTGTCGAGGCGGCTGCGCTGCGCGCTGCGATATGCGGTCGACCAGCGCGGCCCCATCTTCGCAAGCCACTCCTCGGCCATCGCGCCGAAGGTGGAGGCCTGCGTCGACGAGCCCAAGGCCTTCGCCGTGCGCCGCTCGATCGTTGGGTCTTTCCCCGCGCGAAGCCACTCGCGTGCTCGATCGCGCTCTGCGCGTGCTGCGGCGAGAGAAACCTCCGGGTAGGCGCCGATCGAATAGACGCGCTCGCTGCCATCGTGCCGATACTTCATGCGCCACAGGCGAGCCCCACGTTCCTGCACCAGCAAATAGAGGCCCTGGCCGTCGCTCACCTTGTAGGGCGCCACGCGGGCCGCGCCTTCGTCGTCAACGTGCGCCCTTTTCCGGCATTCGGCGTCTGTGAGTCGATCCCGCCCCATACCCCCACTCTTCGGATCGGATGCCCCCATTTGTACCCCCGGTGACGGTTGGCGCTACTTGTCGCCATTTTGCACGAAAAGGGGTATTGTGGGAATGTATCTAGAGGTAACTCACTTCCGAAGCGCCTTCAGTTGCCACCACTTTTTGTTGCTCTGGTGCCCGAGGCCGGACTCGAACCGGCATGGCCGTGAGGCCGAGGGATTTTCGTACCACCTCGGCTTTCGCCGCCGGCATCGCGCCGTTCGTGGTCTGGAGCACGCCTTCGCCGTAGCCGAAAAGAAACCTTAGGCGCCCGCCGTCTGCTCTCTACACCTTCCCCTCGCGGGGCTTGGCTCGGTGTTGGCTCGGGGATCCCCAGGGCTTTCGCCGACTTTGACGGGTTACACCTGCGGCGTTTTCCCCCGCAGGGCTCAATTTCTCAAGTCCCTTGTGTATACCATTCCACCACTCGGGCGCTGCACATCGGCGTCCATGATACCGCCCGCCACTTGTCAAGCGACCATGCCACGCGCCAGGTGTGGCGTTTTGGCGCCCGCGGATGCCATCCAATCGGCCGATTCAAGCGTCCTGCTTCTGTACAATCTGCGCGAGCCCTCGATGGCGCACAGCACAACCAGGGAGCGCAAACACCAATGAAATTCCAACCCGACGATCCCCGCCGCCGCACCCTCATCCAGATGCTTGCCATGGGCATGCTCGGAGGCGGTTCGATGGCCTCGAACCTCGCCCTGGCGCAGATCCTCGGCAGCCCTCCCTCCAAGCTGCCACCCGGCAAGTCGATCTACCGCATCTCCGGCGACGTGCAGATCGACGGCAAGGCCGGCACGCTGGAATCGAAGATCGCCGGCGGCACCACGATCAGGACGGGCCGCAACGCGGAACTGGTGTATGTCGTGGGTGAAAGCGCCTATATCGCGCGCCCACAGACCGAGATCGTGATCGAGACCGGCAGCGACAGTGCCATCGTCACCGGCCTGAAGCTGCTCACCGGCAAGCTGCTCTCGGTCTTCCCCAGCCGCCGACCGGTGCAGCTGACGACGCAGGTGGCCACCATCGGCATCCGCGGCACCGGCGTGTACATGGAATCGGACCCCGAGCAGACCTACTTCTGCACCTGCTACGGGGTGGCCGACGTGGCTGCCATCAAGGATCCGCAGAGCAAGGAGACGGTGACCGCGCAGCACCACGACCGTCCGCTCTACATCCTCGGCAACGAGCAGGCGGGCAAGAACATCCGCAACGGCCCGTTCATCAACCACACCGACCAGGAATTGATGCTCATCGAGACCCTGGTGGGGCGCACGCCGCCGTTCATCTTTCCGAAAGCGGACTACTCGGGCCCGCGCCGCAGCTACTAGTTGTTACTGCGGGGCGCCGCTCAGGATCCAGTTCTGGAACAGGTCATAACGCGCCCGGGCCGCGTCGCCGGGTAGCGCGTCGGAGTTGAAGCCCGCCAGCAGGTTGCCCTTGTGGTGGTGTCCCGAGGGCTTGCGCAGCAGCGGGCTGGCCGCGACATCGGTGAAATTGATCCGGCTGCGCACCTCGCTGTAGAACCACGTGTCGTCGGTTGCGTCGCCTACCGTGCCATCCCCGTTTCGGTCCTCGTTGGTGTAGAACACCGGTGGACGCGGTTCCGTGCCCGTGGGGCTGTGGCATTGCGTGCACAGGTTGTTGCCCTGCATTACCGCCTTGATGTCGGCGAAGCGGAGCGAGCCGGGGGCGTTGGCCAACGCGGGGTCGACCACCACGCGAACCTGCACCGGCGCGCTCGTGAGCGAGCCGCCCGTGGTCACCAGCTGCAGCACGTAGGTGCCCGCCGCATTGGCGGTCAATGTCGCGCGCACGGTCGAGGCATCGGCGAGTGTTGCACCCGCGGGACCGGAGGCGAGCGTCCACGCATAACCGGTTGAGAAGAGACTCTGGGCCGCCGAAAGCTGCGTCGCACCCGGAAGCACCACGCGATCCGGACCCGGATCCGCGATGGGGCGGCCTGGCCGCAGAACCGCGCCCGAGGCATCACGCACGTTGTGGCCCTGTCCTTGCAGGAAGGTCGCCATCGCCTGGGGACGTGCCGATCCCCAGAATGCGTCGTAGACGATCTTCGCGAGCGGCATGTTGCCGCGGTCGATCACGTGCGCCTTGATGCGGTCGGTGTAGCCCACGAATTTTTCGTAGGAATCGAAGTCGATGTCCGACTGCGCGATGGTGCCGCGCATGATGTGGCAGGTGCGGCACGAGGTCGCCACCACATCGCGGTAGAGCGTCGATTGCCCGGCCTGCAGCCACGATTGAGGCACGTAGTCGTCGACGAACCGCGCGTTCGGCAGCCCATCGCCGCCATACGCCGACTTGATGAGCGCGGACGCGGTGCCCTGCCATTCGCTGTTGCCCGTGGGGCGGCGGCAGGCATCCTCCGGCGCGGAAGACGGGGCGGGTATCGGGTAGGTGCACAGGATCATGCGGTTGATCGTCTTGATCGCCGCCTCCTGCTCGGAGCGCGAGAAGCCCGCGCGCGTGGTGGAGAAATCGAAGACGTCGGGCTCGAACGGATGCATGCGGGCCTGGACGTCGCCGCGGTGCTGCGAGACCGAGTTCTGCACCAGGTTGAAGAGGCGCTTGCCGCTGGCATCGGGAGGCGTCAACGCGTCGCCTCGCCCCCCATGGCAGCTGATGCACGGCCCCGGCATCGCCTTCGGGCCGCGGCCGTCGAGGTCCACGAACGTCTGGCGGGCACCTTCGGGATCGAAGTTGTAGAACTTCGGGAAGGCCACGCCGCCATTGGGCCCCGGGCTGAACTCGATTGCGTTGATGCCCACCATCCAGCGCGTATCGCGCACGATGGCCGCATCGAGGTTGAGCGGCGAATAGGCGTACTCTCCGCCGGCCTCGATGAGGTAGTTCTCCACGTAGAACGCATAGGTACCGTCGGGGTTGCTGCGGGCATACATGCGGCGCCCGTAACCGAGGTCGCGCTGGTCGCCGAACACCACGTTCACCTCGCTGCCGGTGCCGGTCTCGAACCCGTTGGCGGCCTTCCACTTCGCGAGCGTGTCCTTCGAGTTCTGCGGGTCGATCGCCCGGTAATACGCCTGCGCGTACTCGGCGGTGTCGGTCTGCAGCGTGCCGTCCGCCTGCTGCTGCGGATTCGGGAAGAGCAGGAAGGCCTTCGGTCCATCGGGCGGCGCAGGCGCCGAGGCATCGGGTCCCGGGCGCGTGTCGCCGGGGCTCCCGCCCCCGCCGCAGCCGGACAGCGCGATAACGCCGGCGGTGGCGACGATGCAGCAGGCGAAGAGGCGTCGGAATTGCATGCTCGTGTTCCTCAGAACCGCGTCAGGTAGACGATCGAATACTGGTTATCGATGTAGCGCGTGGGCCCGGAGAAATCGAAGGCCGGCTTGCGCGTGGGCGTCGCCTCGATGCGGCGCCACGAGAAGTCGATGGAATCGCGGGCTCCGAGGGGGTGGTTGTAGCCCAAGGTGCCGATGACCGTGCGTGCATCGAAGCGGTAGGAGACGAGGTCCTGCCCGTCGAACGCGTCGTCGGCCGAGAACACCTCCGTCAGGCCGATGTTGACAAGCGAGGGATGCCCCGACGAGACCGTATCGCCCCTGCGGAATTCACCCGTGGCGTACACCAGCCCCTTGCCGATCGACCAGTCGAGGTTCAGCTTCGCCGACCAGTCGCGCCAGGTGAAAACGTCGCTGCGGGCATTGCGGATATTCGCACCCGCCTCGGCGAAGGCCTCGATGCGGTCGGTGATCGCGCGCCGCGCGTTCACGCCGACGAAGTAGCGCGGCCCGGTGCGCAGGCTCGATTCGTACTTCTCGTACAACGCTCGTCCGACGAAGCCGAACGCGAGGGCGTCGAAGGCACCCGAGGTGCGGTATTGGACCTCGCCCTGTGCGCCGGCGGCGAACCGGCCCAGGCCCGCGTAGCGGTCGAATTTCTCGGCGTTCGCCAGTCCTGTCGCCACGAAACGCGTATTGGCGTTCAGCCGGAACGGGCGTGTCTGCGAGAGGCCAAGGGCGAACACGCGGTCCGCAAGCTTGTCGCCCGCCTCGCGGCCACGGGTCACGTTGTCGTCCCAGGAGAATCCGGCGTCCACATTGATCGGATTGCTGAACGTGGTCGGCTCCCAACGCCAGCCGGAACCCGGCAGCGCGTCGAGCTCCTGCGTGACCAGCAGGCGGATGCCCTGCACGTTGCTCGCTCCCGAGGCGCGTTGGGCCGTGTAGTCGACGCCGATGCGCAGCCCCCCGCCGAATGCCAGGTCGATGCCGACGCCAAGCAGCAGCGAACTGCGGCTGATGCCGGCCGGCGTGATGCTGTATTCCGGCCCGTCCAGCAGGTCGGCGTAGGAAAGGCGCATCGCGCGCTCATCCTGCAACTCGCGCCGATACTCCACACGCGCGCGCGGCACCGCGAAGCCGAACTCGGTGGCGTGTTTCGATTCGGCGCGCAGGCCCGCGGCCACCTGCACGCTGCGCTGCTTCGCCTCCTCGTAACGCAACGCGTAGTTGCCGGCGCCGGTCTCGCTCACGGCATCGAGGCGATCGACGGAGAAATCGATCCTGCCGTACGGGGACACCAGCAGGTTTTCCTTGCGCGCGTCGTAGGACGCGCCCAGGGACCCGAAGACCTGGCTGCCCTTGCGACGACCATCGGCGTTCAGGTCCGCGGCTTCCACGTAGCGGCGCGTATCGAAGCGCAGCTGCCCGTAGCCCACCAGCATGTCGATGAAAAGCCGCGGCGCCGGCTGGTAGCTGGCGTAGGCCGCCACCGAGGCCGCGCGTGCTTTCAGGCGCGAGCTCACGGCGACATCGCTTTCGTCGTGGCCGTATCCAACCCCGAAGCCACCGGCCAGGCGGGTCGAGAACCGGCGATCCACGCCGGCGCTCACGCCGTCGGTGCTGAAGCGCATGCGATCACGCTCGGCCGTGGCGTTGCGACTGCCGAAGTTCGCTGTGCCGGCAACCCAAAGGTTGGTCTGCGGCGCCAGAGCCGCGGGCACGCCACCGCCGCCATTGCTGCGGGCCGCGGCCACGTCGAGCGAGCGGGACGTCACGACGTTCATCAGCGTCTGCACGAGCGAGATCGGCACCAGCGGCGAGCCCTCGGCGGCGGGTTCGGCCTCGCCGAAGGCAGGGCTCAAGCGTGCCGGGGCGCGTGCCGTGCGCTGCGCCACGGCGGCGACCGTCGGCCCCGGCTCCGGCAACGCGTAGTGCAACGATTCCATGCGGCGCTGGTAGTTGCCAACCTGTGCCGCGGAGAAGCGCCGCGCGGCCTGGCTCTGCGCATCCACCAGGCCAAGCACCTCGCGGTCCGCGCTGGGATCGGGGCGTCCGGTGACCTCGACCTGAACCGTTGCGGGCGGCGAGCTGCCGGCGTTGCCGTAGGCGACGTAGCGGAAGGAATCGGGGCCGAAATAGTTGTTGCGCGGGGTGTAGGTGATTGAAAGCCCGTTTACGGCCGCGGTCCCGTGAGTCGGCGGTGTGGTGATGGCGACACCCGTGAGCCCCGAGCCGCGTGCGAACTTCGACATGTCTATGACGGTCGGCATGTTGAGCGGCACCGTGACCGAACCGGGGCCGGCGACCGGGATCAGGTCGCCGACGATGATGCTGATTGTGGAAACGCCCGAGGTGCCCGCGGGATTGGTGACCGAGTAGGTGAAGCTGTCCGAGCCCGAATATCCCGTGGCGGGCGTGTAGGTCACGGTCTTGCTGTTGGGCAGCGTCGACAGCAGGCCGTGTGCGGGGCTGCCGATGATATTGACCGTCACCACGTCGCCAGTGACCGGCAGCGCGATCGGCGTTGCGGTCTCGAACGGCACTTCGACGCTGGCGTCGCCGGAACGCGCGACCACGTAGCCCACGATGATGCGCAGGTTGAAGGTGGTTGTCCCCGTGGCAGTGGGGATCGTGATCAGCACGTCGTACGTGCCAGCGGGTGCGGCGACCGTGCCGTTGATGATCCCGGAACTGCCGTCGAGCACCAGCCCCGCCGGCAAAGAGGTACTGGTGAACGTGAACGGGCCGTTGTCCGCCGCGATCGTGTATTGGAACGACTCGCCCGGAAGCGTGTTCACGGTTGCGCTGCCGCTGCCAGTTGTCGGCGGAGACAGCGCGATGTTGAGCGTGAGCGTCCCGGTACCGGTACCCGTGGCGTTGGTCGCGCCCAGGTTCACCACAAATGTGCCGTTCGCGGTGGGTATGCCGGTGATGCGTCCGGTGGTTGTGTTGATGGACAGGCCCGGGGGTAACCCGGTGGCCGAGTAACTCGTCGGGCCATTGCTCGCGACGACCTGATAGGAGAATCCGGAGCCCGTGGCGCCCGCGGCTGAGGCGCTGGTGACCACTGGTATGCCGACGGCGATGGTGATGGTGAGCGGCACCGTCGCCGTGGCCGTTGCGTTGGTGGCGCTCATCGTGCCCGCGTAGGTTGCGTTCGTCGTGGGCGTTCCCGAAAGCAGCCCCGTCGACGTGTCCAGCGTGAGGCCCGGCGCGATGTTGCTGATGGCGTAGAGCGTGGGACTGTTGCTCGCCACGATCTGGTAGCTGAACGCGAAGCCCACGGCGCCACCGGCGGTCGCGGGGCTGCTGATCACCGGCGGTCCCAGCGAAATGTTGAACGTGACCAGATCGGTATCGGAGCCGGAACCGTTCGACGACGTGATGGTGGCGGTATTGAACGTGCCGACCGCTGTCGGCGTGCCCGATATCAGGCCGGTCGTCGTGTCCACCGTGAGGCCCGGCGGCAGGTTCGCCGCGTTGAACGATGTCGGCCCATTGTTGGCGGTGATCTGGAAGCTGTACGGCACACCCGTCTGCCCGGCGGGCGGTGCCAGGCTGGTGTTGACCGGCGCGAACTGCGAGATCGTGAGGTTGAGCGTCGCGCAGCCGGTGGTCGTCGCATTGGTGGCGCAGATCGAGACCGGATAAAGGCCTGCCGTGCCCGAGCCCGGCGTGCCCGTGATCAGGCCTGTCGGGCTAATCGTCAGGCCCGCCGGAAGCGGCGCGGCGCCGAACGAGGTGAGCGGCGGATTGGTGGCCGTGATCTGGTAGGGCGTGAAGAGGATCGCCTCGCCGCCGGTGGCGACCAGCGAAGAGGTGATCACCGGCGGCCCGAGCGTGATGGTGAACGCAACCGTGAACTGCGCGCTGGCAGCGAAGGCGGTTGCACCCGTGAATTGGACGTTGGTGGGTCCGCCCACGGCCGTCGGCGTGCCCGTGATGGCGCCGGTGCCGGTGTTGAGCGTCAGGCCCGGCGGCAAGGTTCCCGCAGCAATGGCGTAGCTGGTGTAAGCCGGGCCGGCGCCGCCGGTGATCTGGTAGCTGAAAGCCACGCCGGTCTGGCCACTGGCGGTCGCGGCGCTGCTGATGGCCGGCGCGACGTGGAACGTCACCGCCTTGGGCGCGCTCGTCGCTGTGGCATTGGTGGCTGTGAGGTTGGCGACATGGGGGCTGCCCGCCGCCGAGCTTGGCGTGCCCGTGATCGCGCCGGTGCCGGTATTGAGCGTCAGGCCCGGTGGCAAGGACCCGCTCTGCAGCGCAAAGCTGGTGAGCGGCGTATTGGAAGCGGTGATGGTGTAGCCCGAGAACAACACGCCGACGGCGGATGCGGGTGCGATCGCCGCGCTGGAGACCACTGGCGGGCCGAGGCCGACGGTGATGCTGAACGCTTGCGCCGGGCCGGTCACGCTACTGGTGTAAGTCGCGCTGACGGTGAAGTTGAACGTCCCGGTCGCCGAAGGCGTGCCGATGACGGCGCCCGTCGACAGCAGCGTCAGTCCGGTGGGGAACGTGCCGCTCGCCACCTGGAAGGACGTGACGAGGCTCGAGCAAGCCGTGACCGCGAAACTGTGGCTGTACGAAACGCCGGTTTGTCCCGCCGGCGGCGCAGTCGCGCTGACCGTCGGACCGGTGACCGGATTCAAGATGTTGACAGGCTGCGTGCGCGTTGAGGTCGTAGAGCCGCCGATGCCATGGAAGGTGAAGCTATCGGCCCCGACCTGGCAGGCACTTGGGGTATAGGTGAACTCGGCCGGGTCGATGCCATAACTGACGCCGCCCTTGGCGGGGCCCGAGACCGTGGAGATCGTGTTGACGCCGGCATACGGGCTGGAAACCGTGATGCCGATGAGCGGGAAGGTGGCGGCCGCACCGAACGGGATCGTGCGTGTGGGCGTGGCGGGCAACGCACCATTGATGTAATTGATGATCGCGGTCATATCGGGCCCGCTCAGGCCCGGATCCGCAATCATGCCGCCCGCGATCGCGGCATTAACTACGCTGATCGAGTTGGCGGCATTGAACTGGGACGGGTACGGATTGGACGGCGAGATGTGGCAGCCGGAGGTGGCGCAATTGGTCGTGTAGGCAGCAGGCTGCGCCTGCGCGCAAAGCGGCAGCAGGCCCACGGCCAGCAGCACGAGCACCGCAATTCTCGCGGCGATCACTTTCAACGGTGCGCCCTCCCTGGGCTGCGTTATTCGCGCACGGCTTCCCTTGCCGTGTACCGCCTGAAATGATACGCGAGGAAACCGTTGGAACCTACTGAATATTACGCAGATTTTGGCCGGGGCGGCCGCGGGATCAGAGCTTCGGGATACGCAGGGTCTTGCTGATCATCAGGGTGCCCGAAAGGGCAAACAGCAGCACCAGCGGATGCAGCGTCCACGGCCCGATCGACCAGGCCCCGCCCCAGAGGTCATTGCCGATCCGGCCCTGCCAGCAGGCGGCAGCCAGGATCGCCGTAAGGACCACGCTGGTGGGGATCGGCGTGCCTTCAAAGTACTTCACCTTGTCGCCGCCTTCCGAGAGGGTCTCGGCGGTGACGTTGTAGCGCGCCAGCCGGCTCACGCCGCAGCAGACGAAATAGGCCAGGATCAGGGCGTCCCAGCCGCCCTGCATGCCGGCCGCGAAGGCGAGGGCCGCGGGCGCCACCCCGAAGGAGATGACATCCGAGAGGGAATCCAGCTCGCGGCCCAGCGCGGAATGCTGGTGGCGCGCGCGGGCCACCTTGCCGTCGGCCACGTCGAAGGCGAAGGCCACTGGCGCCAGCAACGCCGCATAGAAGAAATGTTCACTCGACTGGCTTGCCATGTAGAGCATGGCCAGCAGCACGGCGCCCGTACCGCTGGCGGCGTTGCCGAGCGTGAGAAAATCCGCGAGGTGGAACTCGCGGATCATCGAGAAGTGCCGCGGGCGGGGAGGTGGGGAGGCAGCCATGATGGGGTTGGAACGCCTTACCCGCCGTTTCGTTCCCCGGGGCGCCAAATGCAACCAAAAACGCACCGATCGCCGCGGGCATTGTCAGCACTTCCGCGGCTCCGCAGCGCCCCTGATCGGGAGCGACACGGCCGGTCCGGGTAAAATTGCCCGTTTCGCTCCACCAGCACCACCCGGAAAATGAAATACGACGAACAATCAATCAAGGTATTGAAGGGCCTGGAGCCGGTGCGCGCGCGCCCCGGCATGTACACACGCACCGACAGCCCGCTGCACATCATCCAGGAGGTCATCGACAACGCGGCCGACGAGGCGCTGGGCGGCCACGCGAAACACATCGAGGTCACGATGCACGCCGATGGCTCCGTCAGCGTCGCCGACGACGGGCGCGGCATCCCGGTTGGCATGCACGCGGTGGAAAAGGCGCCGACGGTGGAAGTGGTCTTCACCCGCCTGCATGCCGGCGGCAAATTCGACAAAAAAAGCGGCGGCGCGTACGCGTTCTCCGGCGGCCTGCACGGCGTCGGCGTTTCGGTCACCAATGCCCTGTCGAAGCGCCTCGAGGTGCGTGTCACCCGCGATGGCGAGGTGCACGAGATGGCGTTCGAAGGCGGCGAGGTCGCGCAGAAACTCAAGAAGGTCGGCAAGGCCGCTCCGCGCGACGGCGGCACCGTGGTGCGCGCGTGGCCGGACCCGAAATATTTCGATACCGGCAAGGTCGCGCGCCGCGATCTCGAGCTGCTGCTGCGCGCCAAGGCGGTGTTGTTGCCCGGCCTCAAGGTCACGCTGCAGGAAGAAGGCGGCAAGAACAGGGCGCAGTGGCTATATACGGGCGGGCTCAGTGCCTATCTCCTCGAGCGCCTGGAGGGCGCCGACGGCTACGTGAGCCCGGTCTTCGCGGGGGAATCCTTCGTCGGCCCCGAAGACGAAACCTTCGCCGAGGGTGAAGGCGCCACATGGGCGATCGCGTGGGCGGAAGGCGGCGGCGAAGGTGAATCCTTCGTGAACCTCATCCCCACGTCGCTCGGCGGCACCCACGAGGCGGGTTTGCGCAACGCCGTCTACGAATCGGTCAAGGAATTCTGCGAACACCACGAACTGCTCACGCGCGGCGTCAGCCTGCAATCGGAAGATGTATGGAAGCCGCTGCGCTACGTGCTCTCGGCGCGCATCCTCGATCCCCAGTTCCAGGGCCAGACCAAGGAGCGACTGTCCTCGCGCGAGGCGTTGAAGCTGGTGGCCACGCGTGTCAAGGATCCGCTCGACGCCTGGCTCAACCTCAACGTCGAGGAAGGCAAGAAAATCGCGCAGCTCGCGATCAGCGCCGCCACCGCGCGCCAGCGCGCCGGCAAGGCGGTCGAAAAGCGCAAGAGCTCCGGGGTCGCGGTGCTGCCGGGAAAACTCACCGATTGCGAATCGCAGGACACCGACCGCAACGAGGTCTTCCTGGTCGAGGGCGATTCGGCCGGCGGATCGGCCAAGCAGGGCCGCGACCGCAACTACCAGGCGATCCTGCCGCTCAAGGGCAAGGTGCTGAACACCTTTGAAGTCGCCGCGACCGAGCTCTACGCAAACACCGAGGTGCACGATATCGCGGTGGCGCTCGGCATCGACCCGCACGCCCCCGAAGCCCCCGATTCGGTGCTCGCCAACCTGCGTTACGGCAAGGTGATCGTGATGGCCGACGCCGATGTCGACGGCGCGCACATCCAGACGCTGTTGCTTACCCTCTTCTATCGCCACTTCCCGAAGCTGATCGACAGCGGCCACGTGTTCATCGCGCAGGCGCCGCTCTACGTGATCCGCATCGCCCCGCACGGCAAGGTGAAGGCGGAAAAGCGCCTTTATGCGCTGGATGACAACGAGCGCGCGCAGATCCTCGCGAAGCTCGGGGACGAAGGCGTGCGCGACACGGCGATCCATGTCGGCCGCTTCAAGGGCCTGGGCGAGATGAACCCGGACCAGCTCAAGGAAACCACGATGAACCCCGACACGCGCCGCCTGATCGCGATGCGCCTGGCCGGAAATTCCCGCGACGCCGTGACGAAGACCTTCAAGCTGCTGATGGGAAAGACCGAAGCGGCGGGACGCCGCGCGTGGATGGAAAAGGAAGGCCACACCATCGAGGCTGACCTGTGAGCGCCGCCCGGACGCGCGCCCGCAAAGGCGAAGATCGTTCCGGCGACCTCTTCGATTCGCCGCCCTCGTCGCCTCCTCCCCCGCCCGGGGCGCCGAGTGGGCCCACCGGTAGCGACGATCCCTCGCTCCAGGAATTCGCCTCGCGCGCCTACCTCGCCTACGCGATGAGTGTGGTGAAGGGCCGCGCCCTGCCCTCGGTCGAGGACGGCCAGAAGCCCGTGCAGCGCCGCATCCTCTTCACGATGCGCGAAATGGGCAACCGCTCCGACACGCCGCACAAGAAAAGCGCGCGCATCGTGGGTGATGTGATCGGCAAATACCATCCCCACGGCGACGTCGCGGTGTACGAGGCGGCGGTTCGAATGGCGCAGGACTTCACGTTGCGTTACCCGCTGATCGACGGCCAGGGCAACTTCGGCTCGCGCGACGGCGATTCACCCGCGGCCTACCGTTATACCGAGGTGCGCCTCACGCCGTTTGCGGAACACGTGCTGCTCTCCGAACTCGACCGCGGCACTGTCGAATTCGCCGACAACTACGACGGCACGCAGCAGGAGCCGAAGCTGCTGCCGGCGCGACTGCCGGTGATGTTGCTGAACGGCGCCTCGGGTATCGCGGTGGGCATGGCCACCGAGATCGCGCCGCATAACCTGAAGGAAGTCGCCGAAGCCTGCGCGCTTACGCTCGAAGGCGACGCCGACGCGAAGCCGGTGATCCGCACCATCAAGGGCCCGGACTTCCCCGGCGGCGGCCAGATCATCTCCTCGCGCGAGGAGATCAAGAAGGCGTACGAGGGCGGGCGCGGCAGCATCCGCGTGCGCGCGCGCTGGAAGGTGGAAAACCTCGCGCGCGGCCAATACCGCGTGGCGGTCCATGAGCTGCCGCCGAACACCTCGGCCGCGAAGGTGCTGCTGGAAATCGACGAGCTCACCAATCCCAAGCCGAAGGCCGGCAAGAAATCGCTCACACCCGACCAGGCCAACCTCAAGGCCGCCACACTCGCGCTGCTCGAGAGCCAGCGCGACGACTCGGATGCCGAACATCCCGTGCGCATCGTGCTGGAGCCGCGCACCGGCAAGGTCGAGGCACAGGAGCTGATGGATTTCCTGCTGGCGCACACGTCGATGGAATCGAACGTGTCGCTGAACCTCGTGGCGATCGGCCGCGACGGGCGCCCGCGGCAGATGGGGCTGTCCGAAGTCATCGCCGAGTGGTGCTCGTTCCGGCTCGACGTCCTCGAGCGGAGACTGCGGCATCGCTTCGACGAGGTGGCCGACCGCATCCACATCCTCGACGGCCGGATGATCGCCTTCCTGAGCATCGACAAGGTGATCAAGGTCATCCGCAACTCCGACGAGCCGAAGCCCGACCTCATCAAGGCCTTCGAGCTGTCCGAGCGCCAGGCCGAGGACATCCTCGAGATCCGCCTGCGCCAGCTCGCGCGGCTCGAGGGCATCAAGATCGAACGCGAGCTGGCCGACCTGAGGAAGGAACAGTCGGGGCTCAAGAAACTGCTCGGCTCACCCGCCGAGCGCCGCCGGATGGCCGCGCAGGAAGTGCGCGAGGACGCGGAGCGATTCGGCGACAAGCGCCGCACCTTCATCGAGGAGGCCGAGCGCATCACGGTCTCGATGGTGGACGCGGTGGTTGACGAGCCGGTGACGGTGTTGCTGTCGAAAAACGGCTTCCTGCGCTCGCGCACCGGCCACGGCATCGACCGCGCGGCGCTGAGCTGGAAGGATGGCGACGCCCCCCTGGCGATTGTCGAGACACGCACCGTTCATCCGATCGTGGCCATGGGCGCCAACGGGCGCGCCTACAACCTCAAGGCCTCCGACCTTCCCGGCGGCAAGGGGGATGGCGTGCCGGTCAGCTCGCTCGCCGATACCGCGGGCACCACCATCGTGAGCCTCATTTCCGCCACGCCGGATGTGGCGGTGCTGTTCGGCACCACGGCCGGCAACGCGCTGCGCGCGAGGGTGGAAAACCTGGTCACGCGGCAACGCGCCGGCAAGGCGTTTGTTGCCGTGGGCGAGGGCGACGCGCTGCTGGCGGCCGCCCTGCTCGATCCGAAGGTGAAGGAAGTCGCCGCGTTATCGGGCGACGGCCGCCTGCTGGTGTTTCCCCTGGAGGATGTCGCCGAGCTGCCCAACGGCGGCAAGGGCGTGATGGCGATCAAGCTGCGCGAAGGCGAGAAGATGATTGGCCTGCGCGCCGTCACCGAGGCGCTGAAGGTCACCACCGTCGGCCGCGGGGACAAGTGGTCCACGGCGCAGGTGAAGGCCTCGGGGCTCCCTCACTACCGCGGCAGCCGCGCCCGTACCGGGCGCGTGCTGCAGGGTACCCACAAGCGGGTGGAGGGTTTCGAGGACTAGCTCAGTCCGCCTTGATGCCCGCGTCCTTGATCACCTTCTCCCACATGCCGATCTCCTGCTTGAGGCGGGCGGCGGCCTGGTCGGGCGTGGTCAGCACCGCGTAGGCGCCCTGCTCCAGCAGCTGCGCCTGCGCTTGCGGCGTGGCGAGGATCTTCTGCAGTTCGGCATTAAGGCGATCGACGATCGGCTTGGGCGTTCCCGCCGGCACCAGCACGCCGAACATCGACTGCACCTCGTAACCCGGCATGCCCTGCTCGGCCGTCGTGGCCACATCGGGCAACATCGAGATGCGGGTGGCCGTTGTCACGCCGAGCGCGCGCAGCTTGCCCGCCTTGATGAGCTGCAGGGATGCGGGGACCGTTTCACACATGGTGTTCACCTGGCCGCCGACGAGGTCGGTCATGGCCGGGCCGCTGCCCTTGTAGGGGACGTGGGTCATGTCGGCCTTGGTCATGCCGCGGAAAAGCTCGGCGCACATGCGCTGCGGGGCGCCCGCGCCCGATGAGGCGTAGGTGAGCTTGCCGGGATTGGCCTTCGCGTAGGCGACGAATTCCTTCATGTCCTTCACCGGCAGCGACGGATGCACCACCCACACCAGCGGGACGGCGGCCACGACGGCGACCGGGATCAGGTCCTTCTCCAGGTCGTAGCGGATGGTGCCCTTTTCGAGCGTGGCCATGATCGAGTGCGAAGTGATCGCGCCCATCAGCACCGTGTAGCCGTCCGGGGCCGCCTTGGCCACCGCATCCGCACCGATGTTGCCGCCCGCGCCGCCGCGGTTGTCGACCACGACGCTCTGGCCGAGCGCTGTCGTGAGCCGTTGCGCCAGCACGCGGCCGATCACGTCGGTCGCCCCGCCCGGGGGATACGGCACGATCAGCTTGATGGGTTTGCTGGGATATTGGGCGTGCGCCACGGCAATGCCGAGGCAGCAGGCGATAAAGGCGATCATGCGTTTGGTCATGGTCTCCCCCTTGTTGGACCTGAGACAATGACGGACCTTGCCATCCGCGGCAAGTGCCGCCCAGGAGAAGGCCTTGCAAGCGCAATCGATCCCGTTGTTCCACCTCGCGTTTCCCGTCGACGACCTGGCGAAAGCGCGCGCCTTCTATGGCGATCTGCTGGGCTGCCCCGAGGGCCGCAGCTCCGATGCCTGGGTGGACTTCAACTTCTACGGCCACCAGATCGTGGCGCACCTCGCTGCAGAAGAGGCCGGGCACCGCAACACCAGCGCGGTGGATGGGCACGACGTGCCCGTGCGCCACTTCGGCGCCATCCTGCCGATGGCGCTCTGGGAGTCACTTTCCGCGAGGCTCAGGGCCGCAAACACGAAATTCGTGATCGAACCCCACGTGCGCTTCAAGGGCCAGGTGGGCGAGCAGGCGACGATGTTTTTCCTCGATCCTTCGGGCAATGCGCTCGAGTTCAAGGCCTTCGGCGACCTGTCCCAGGTCTTTGCCAAATGACTCCCCCCTGAAGCCGGAAACACAGAGGCACAGAGGAAAAGAGGGCCACAGAGGAAAAGCAACTGAAACGATTCGTGCCTGTTTCCACGAGCTCGGACCATTCAACGTTGTTTCTCCGTGGCCCTCTTTTCCTCTGTGCCTCTGTGCCTCTGTGTTTCCGGCTTTGGCGCGCGCGCAGCGCGCTACTCCTGGAAAGCCTCCTCGCGCCGCTTGGAGATCGCGGGCGAAACCACCAGCGCGATCAGGATCCCCGAGATGACGAGCAGCGTGAGGCTGATCGGCCGCGTGAAGAACACCGCGGGCTCGCCGCGAGAAAGCAGCAGCGCGCGCCGCAGGTTTTCTTCCATCATCGGCCCGAGCACAAACCCCAGCAACAGCGGCGCGGGCTCCATCTCGAGCTTGACGAAGACGTACCCGATGAAGCCGAAGGCGGCCGCCATCAACACATCCAGCGCGATCGACGGCACCGTGGCGCAGGGCGCGCTGCGTGCGGATGGTGATGCGCTGCGACGGCGCGTCGGGCATCCGTCCGGGACACTCACGGTCGGCGCCGAGGTTTCGCGGTCCAACGGCGAATGGTTGGTCACCCGCGCGATGATGAGCCGCAGCGCTCGCCGTCTGATGGAAGGATGGGTGCGAGTGCCTCGGGAATTTCAGCCCGCCGCGACATAACCGTAGCGCAGGTTGGTGTGCCCCGGCCCTTCGCGCGGCAGCGCGTCCCTAGTAGGCCGGCAGCGGATCGTTCGCGGCAACCACGGGGATGTGGGATTCGTAACCGGCCTGGGTGATCCAGTCCCCGATGCAGTCCCATTCGCTCGCCTCGACGTTGAAGCGCGGCATCAGCGCCTCGAGCGCCACCATGCGCCGGCCAAAGAGCACCTGGTGCACGACCGTGGCGCCGTTGGCGAACACGATGCCCCCGGGTGGGATCTCCACCCGCGTCACCGGGAACTGCGTGAGGATGCCGGACTTGTTGATGATGTCGCAGACCATGTTCACGTCGGCCGGCAGCGACCTGCCGAAGGCGCCGCGCGAGTGTTTCAGCACCTCGGGCAGCGACGAGCCCACGTTCCAGACGCGGGGTTCGGAATCCACGTTGAGGAAAAACTTCAGGCGCGGCAGCTTGTGCTCCGCGGCGAAGGGACGGCCCTCGTTGAAGACGTCGACGTGCGGCGGCTCGTTTTCCGTGTGGGTGAAGCGGAAGGTGCAGTTCACCCAGTGGATCTGGCGGTAGGAAGCGAAGAGCTCCATGATGAGCAGCTTGAAGCCCATCTCGAGGCGCAGCAGCTCCGAATAGGTCTTGAGCAGCATCGCGTCTTCCTTGATCATCTGTCCCAGCGGGTTCTGCGTGCGCTTGAACCCACCCTCGGCAAAGACCACCGGCGGCACCGTGAGGAAGTTGACCGTGCCGAATTTCTTCCAGCCCGGCGGGAACGTGAGGCGATGGACGAACTCATGGTCGTATTCCAGGCCCGCGTCCTCCAGCAGGATGGCGCCGTGTGCCTGGTAATGGTCGCGGGTCCCGGGATACGCCTGGATCATCTCCTGGACGTTGCGAAAACGCAGGATGGGGACGGGTGCGGGTTGCTCTGCCATGTCCGCAATTATACGGCGCGCAGGGTCACCACCAGCACGTCGCGATGGGCCGGAATCGCGGGGTCGAGTGGCCGCACAGCGGTCACCCCGTGCATCACGCGCGTGTCGTCCACCAGCGCGCTGTCGAGTGGCTGCGCCAGCGTGAAGCTGCCGAGCGGCGTGCCGTCCAGCGCATGCGCGGTGGTGGTCCCGCTTTCGATGTTCCGCCGGTCCACCAGCAGCACCAGCACGCAATCGACGCCGTCGCGATGCACCCCTTCCGGAGTGGGCTGCCCCGCGGCATCGGCCCGTGCCTCGATGCGGAACTGGTGGCACTCCACGTGCCAGTCGAGGCCCGGGCGCAGCCGGCCGAAGAAATCCAGCGCAAAAGCCATCAACGCGGTGAACGTGGTCCCCGAAAGGATCCCGGGTTCGATCGGCTCGAACCAGCGTTCGATGCCGCCCACCAGCGTGTTGTATTCGCGCGCCTGGTAGTGCGGCTGGTGGGCCTCCACCTTGAAGGTGCTTTCCCCCGCCCGAGCCGAAAGCGTCGCATGGCGTCGGCGGCGGTACCGGTGGCCGTCGGGCAGGTGGGTGTCGCGCGGCAGGTCGTCCCAGCTCGCGGCGAAACCCGCCCATCCCGGCAGTGGCCCCACCAGCGGTGCAATCTGGGCGCGCGGGACGAAGGCGTACCCGTCGCGCTGCACGGCGCCCAGCAAGCCTTCAGCGTTGTCCACGCACCGCCTCCATGCGCCGGTCGTGCAGGCGGGCGAACACCGTCAACGCCACCGTGGCGCCGATCAACGCCATGAACATGTCCGACTGGGTATCCCACGGGTCGCCCTGGGTCCCCAGGAACTCGTCGGCGCCCTGCCCCATGAAAAGCGCGGCCCACCATTCCACCAGTTCGTAGAAGGCGCTGATGGCCAGCGCCACGCAGCCGGAAAGGAATGCGGCCCAGGCGCGGCCGTTCACGTGGCGCCCGCGCAGCAGGATCTCGCGCGCCACCAGCGCGGGCACGAAGCCCTGCATGAAATGGCCGAGCTTGTCGTAGGGATTGCGCCCCAGCTGGAAGAGGTCCTGCACCCAGTTGCCGGCGGGCACGCGTGCGTAGGTATACGCCCCACCCACGATCAACACGATTGCGTGGGCCGCGATCAGGACGTACAGCAGGTCGCTCAGCGGGAAGCGGCGATAGGTCGCGGCGAGGATCGGCGCGGCGATCACCACCGGCGCCACTTCCATCACCCAGGTGAGCCGGTCGTACGGCGAGACGCCGGACGCCACCAGCACGGCCAGCACCACCAGGCCAAGCCCCGCGCAAAGTTGCGCCCTGCTCACTTCGCGGCCCTGAGCGTGATCCAGGTCGGTGCGTGGTCGCTCGGCTTCTCGTTCCCGCGCACCCACTTGTCCACGCCGGCGTCCACCAGACGCTCTGCGGCCTGCGGGTTGAGCAGCAGGTGGTCGATGCGCAACCCCGAATCCTTCTCCCAGTGCTGGCGAAAATAATCCCAGAAGGTGTAGATGCGTTCTTCCGGATGCAGGGCGCGGATCGCATCCACCCAGCCCTGCGCGAGGAGCGCGGCGAAACGCTCGCGGCTTTCCGGTTGCAGCAGGGCGTCCTTCTTCCAGGACTTCGGGTTGTAGATGTCGAAGTCCGTGGGGACCACGTTGTAGTCGCCGGCCATCACCACCGGATGCCCGCAGCCGTAAAGCGACTTCGCGTGTTCACCCAGGCGATCCATCCACTTGAGCTTGTAGGCGAACTTCGGCCCCGGCTGCGGATTGCCGTTCGGCAGGTAGAGGCAGGCGACGAGCACACCGTGAACCGCCGCCTCGAGGTAGCGGCTTTGCGAATCGGCCGCGTCGCCCGGCAGGCCGCGGCGGTGCTCGATGGGTTCGCCATCGCGCGCCAGGATCGCAACGCCGTTCCAGGATTTCTCCCCGTGCCAGATCGACCCGTAGCCGGCGTCGCGGATGTCCCGGGCGGGGAACTGGGTGTCGAGCGCTTTCAGCTCCTGCAGGCAGACGATGTCGGGTTGTTCGCGGCCCAGCCATTCCAGCAGGTGGTGCAGGCGCGGGCGGATGCCGTTGATGTTGTAGGTGGCGAGCTTGATGACTTCCATGCGGGCAATCGTACCGTAGGAGCCCTCCGACCCATTCGTACCCGGGTGCGGCAAACGGGGTGCGACCTTCGCATCCCAAACACTGGCGCTCGAGCCGCCGCGATTGCATGAACATGAGCAGCCCGCAGGAAGTGAGGACCTGGGCGATGTCTTTTGGTGTGAGCGAGCAGTCCCTGAAATACGCGGTCGAACGGGCCGGCAACCACGCCGATCCGGTAAACATATTGCGCATCCCCGCGTATCACCTGCGGGAAATCGGGGTCAACGCGGGCACGGCCATTGCAACGTCCCGGGTGCCACAACCTCGATGGGAATACACACATGCCTGGTTGTCGGCGGCGAAGGTGGCGGTGGCGGCCATTGGCCGGGCCTTCGCAATCCGCGAACGCCCGGTTGCCGCAACGGCGATTCCGCGCCATCGCCGGCCGTGGTGTGATCTGCCAAGGACCACTCACGGAGTTTCCAATGGCAGCTCGCAGCATCCTGGTGTTCGGGGCCTCTTACGGCTCCCTCCTCGCAGCCAAGATGGCGCTGGCCGGCCATTCCGTCCAGCTGGTGTGCCGCACGCGCACGTCGGCGCTGATCAATTCCAGGGGCCTTTTCGTCCGCATGCCGGTGAAGGGGCGTGAAGCGCTGGTCGAGGTCCATTCACACAAGCTGCCCGGGCGCATCACCGCCACCACGCCGGACTGCGCGCGTCCGCAGGACCACGACCTCGTGGTCCTCGCGATGCAGGAGCCGCAATACTGCCTGCCGGGCGTGCGTGAGCTGCTGCACGCCAGCGCGCAATCGCGCGTGCCGTGCATGTCGATCATGAACATCCCCCCGCCGCCATATCTTGCCCGCATCCCCGGGATCGACCCCTCGCGGTGTGAGGAAAGCTACTGCGACATCTCGGCGTGGAAGGCCTTTTCCCCGCAGACCATGACGCTCTGCAGCCCCGATGCGCAGGCCTTCCGCCCTCCGGAAGAGGAAGGCAACGTGTTGCAGGTCCGCCTGCCGAGCAACTTCAAGGCGGCGCGCTTCGAAGCCGACAGCGACACCGCGATGCTGCGCGGGATCGGCGAAAGCATCGACGCTGCGCGTTACGAGATCGACGGCGAAAGCATCGACCTGCCGGTGAAGCTCAAGGTCCACGAATCGGTCTTCGTGCCGCTCGCCAAATGGGCGATGTTGCTGGCCGGCAACTATCGTTGCCTGCAGGACGACGGCATCCGCTCGATCGCCGAGGCCGTGCATGGCGATATCGAGGCGGCGCGCGCCATTTACACCTGGGTGACCGACCTGTGCATCGAACTGGGCGCCGCACCCGAAGACATGGTGCCCTTCGACAAATACGCAGCCGCCGCCAGGTCCCTGCAGAGCCCGTCGTCGGCCGCGCGCGCCCTGGCCGCGGGGGCCCCGAACATCGAACGTGTCGACCGCCTGGTCCAGTCGCTGGCGGCGCAGAAGGGCCGCTCCAACGCCTGCCTCGACGAAACCGTGGCCCGCGTGGACACCTGGCTGGTACGCAACCGCCTCAAGGGCTGAGCAGCGGCCTCGGCGCGCACCGACCGCGCGCATCGACTCGGCTACAGTGACCCGGCCCGCGATCGGCGGGCGCACCGGGCCGCACACAATGAAGTCGTACGCCATGCTCGCCACCGCGGGGCACGCAACCACCAAGCTGCGCGACGCTCCCGTTCCCGAGCCCGGCCCGCGCCAGATGCTGGTGCGCATGCGCGCCGCCAGCCTGAATCGCGGCGAGTTCATCCTCGGACACGGGCTCCAGAAGCCCGGAACCTCGAAGGCGATCGGCGTGGAAGGCGCGGGGCCGCGGGTAACGTAGGCGAGTCGGGCTCGTTGGCGTCAGTTTCCTCCTACGCGCGATTTCCTGAACCATATCGCGAGGGCCGGTTCCAACAAGCACAACAACCGTCGGAGGTGCCATATGAATCGTAACGAAGCAGACAAGGGCAGTGCGAATCGCGATCCGATCACCGGTGCGCCGGGCGCGCATCCCGTGGGCACTGGCTTGGGCGCCGCCGCGGGTGGCATCGCCGCGGGCGCTGCGGCGGGCTCGGTAGCGGGACCCGTCGGTACGGTCGCCGGTGCGGCCATCGGCGCCGTGATTGGCGGACTGGCCGGCAAGGGCGTTGCCGAAAAAATCGATCCGACCCTGGAAGAGGCGTATTGGCGCGAGAACTACGTCAATCGTCCGTATGTGACCAAGGGCTCCACCTTCGACGACTACGGCCCGGCCTATCGCTACGGCCTCGACAACTACGCCCGTTATCCGGGCAAGCGCTTCGAAGACGTCGAGCCGGATCTGGGCCGCGACTGGCAACGCGGCAAGGGCAAGTCCGCCCTGACGTGGGACCACGCCAAACACGCCGCGAAGGATTCGTGGCAGCGCTTGAGCGACACGGTGGAGCGCGCCACGCCGGGCGATTCCGACCGCGACGGAAAATAGTCCACGCGTTTGCAGTGACCTTCACCGGGGCCGAAAGGCCCCGGTGCCGTTTCGGGCTGGGACGCAACACGGGGCGTGACGTTACCATCGGCCTCTCACATGAAAGATCCCCTCGCCCTTATCACCCAGCATGGTGTCGCGCTGGTATTCGGCAACGTCCTGCTGCTGCAGGTCGGCTTCCCGATTCCCGCCGTGCCGACGCTGGTGCTTGCCGGTGCGCTTGCCTCCGACGGCCAGCTCAACGTCGCTACCGTCATCGCCGTGAGTGTGCTTGCCTGCCTGCTCGGCGACCTCGCGTGGTTCGCAGCCGGGCGCATCTACGGCGTGCGCATCCTGCGGCTGCTGTGCCGGGTCTCGCTGTCGCAGGATTCCTGCGTGCGCGATACCGAGACGCGTTTCGTGCGCTGGGGATCGCTCACGCTGCTGCTGGGAAAATTCATCCCCGGCGTCTCCACCATCGCGCCGCCCATGGCGGGCGCGATGAAAATGGGCCTGCCGCGTTTCCTGCTGCTGGATTCGGCGGGATCGCTATTGTGGACGTGTGCCCCGGTGGGCGCCGGCATGTTGTTCCACCGCCAGATCAACGAGGTGATGCAGACCCTCGAAAGCCTCGGCGCGACCGCGGCGTGGATCATCGCAATCGCGCTGCTGGCCTTCGTGGCGTGGAAATGGTGGCGCCGGCGCAGCTTCCTGGCGCAGCTCGCCCAGGCGCGCATCTCGCCCCGCGACCTGCGCGGGCTGATGGACGACGGCCTCTCGCCCGTGGTGGTGGACGTCCGATCGGCGGCGGTGCGCGATCTCGACGGTCGCTTCATCCCCGGCGCGCTGGCCATCGGGCTCGACGAGCTCGAGGCCCGGGCGGGCGAGCTGCCGGTGGAGCGCGAGATCGTTTTCTATTGCAGCTGCCCCAACGAGGCGTCGGCGGCGATCGCCGCGAAGCGCCTCATGGTCCTGGGCTTCCCGAAAGTGCGCCCGCTGCATGGCGGCGTGGATGCGTGGGAGGCCGCCGGATACGCCATCGAGCGCCGCACCCGCCCCTGACGTCCGGCAATTGCACCACCCAATCCCGCCGGCACGGCGATGAGGCTATGCTGTGGGTCGACATTTCGCTCGAAGGGAACCAACCATGGCACACCAATCCGAAGTTTCCGCCGCACGCGCGCAACTGCTGGAAGATTTCGACAAGGTCGTCCACGATACCGAAGCGCTGCTGCGATCGCTCGCCAGCGCGAGCGGTGAAAAGGCGGTGGCGCTGCGCGAATCGGTCGAATCCAACCTGAACACCGCCAAGGCGCGCCTGCGCGAGCTGCAGGGCGTGGCTACGCAGAAGGCCGCCGGCGCCGCCCGTGAAGCCGATGCCTACGTGCACGACAACCCCTGGACCGCCATTGGCCTTGCCGCCGCGGCCGGTGTGATCGTGGGCCTGATCCTCAGCAATCGCCGGTAACGATGGATTCCCCGGCCGCACCGCAGGGCCCCGGCACCGAAGGCACGATCTCGGGCTTGGGCGGGGCGCTGTTCGGGCTCATCGGCACGCGTGTGGAACTGCTTGGCGTGGAGCTGCGCGAGGAATCGCGCTACCTGCAGCGGATGATCGTGCGAGGTGTGGTGGCGGCATTTTTCCTCGGCAGCGCGCTGGTGCTGGCGGGCGTGCTGTTGGCGGTTGCGTTCTGGGACACCCATCGGCTGGCCGCACTCGCCGGCGCCACCGCGCTGTATGGCGTGATCGGGGGCGTGTTGCTCAACGGCATGCGGGTATCGCTGCTCACGCGCCGGGCCCCGTTCGAGGCCACCACGGGTGAATTCGCCGCCGACATGGCGGCGCTGCGCCAGAAGCCGGGAGCGCCGGAACCATGACCACGGACCACCGCGACGAATTGGCGACCCGCAAGGCGTTGCTGATTGCACAGTCGGCTCTTTACCGCTCCCAGGTGCGCGCCGAGGCCGCGGCGCTTCAATCACGCGCCTGGCTCGGCCTGCCGCTGCGCGGCGCGCTGATGCTGCTGGCGGGACGCTCCAGCGTGGCCGGGTGGATCGGCGCCGCGGGCAGCGTGCTGGGATTGGTGCGCATGGCCGTTTCGGTCTTCCGGCGCTTCCGGAAGTAGGGCTTGCACGGTTGCGGCGCGCCCACAGGCGAGGCCGCGGCAGATCCTGCCGGGCATATCGCGAGGGGTTTGGAGGCGCGGGCCGGAATCGAACCGACGTAGACGGATTTGCAATCCGCTGCATAACCATTTTGCTACCGCGCCGCCGTCAGGCACCCAGGATGCGCCTGATGTGAAACGGGGGAAACCGGCTACCCGATTTCCCCCGGAAAACTGGAGCGGCAGAAGAGTCTCGAACTCTCGACCTCAACCTTGGCAAGGTTGCGCTCTACCAACTGAGCTACTGCCGCACTGAGTGTTGAATTATATCGTTTTTGGCGCCTATTTGGAAGGCGGGGCCGCAACCGCCGCCTTCAGGTACACAACCATCGACCAGAGCGTGATGAAAGCCGCGATCCAGATCAGGACCCGGCCCACGGGGTTGGTGTGGACGAGGCCAAAAAGCACCCCGTTGAAGAGCAGGAACGGGATCGCCACCAGCTGGGAGACGGTTTTCACCTTGCCGAGGATGTTCACCGCCACGCTCTTGGAGCGGCCGACCTGCGCCATCCATTCGCGCAGCGCCGAGATGGTGATCTCGCGCCCGATGATGATGAGCGAGGCGAAGGGGTCGACGATGCCCTTTTCGGTCAGCACGATCAGGGCCGCGGCCACCATCAGCTTGTCGGCCACCGGATCGAGGAACGCGCCGAAGGACGTGGTCTGGTTCCACCTGCGGGCCAGGTAGCCATCCAGCCAGTCGGTGACCGCCGCGCCGATGAAGATCCACATCGAAACGACGTTCTGCGTGCGCTCGGTGATCAGATCCTCGGGCACGTAGAGGACCGCCACAAAAAGCGGGATCGCGAGGATCCGCAGCCACGTGAGGAATAACGGAAAGTTGAAACGCGCCGGCACTAGATCACTCCAGAGGCGGAGCAGGGGCCCCGTTTGCGGGGATGCGACCCGGCGGAGTGATCGTGGCCGACACGACGATGGTTCAGCGTCACGATGGTTCTGGAGGCCTAGTGGAGTTCCTGGTAGATCCGCTCCGCGAGTGTACGGCTTATCCCCTCGACCCGTGACAGGTCGTCGATGCTGGCCGCCATGACGCCTTGCAATCCGCCGAAGTGCTCCAGCAGCTTCTTGCGCCGCCCGGGGCCCACCGACGAGATCTCCTCCAGGCGCGAGGCGGTGCGCGCCTTGCCACGGCGCGCGCGGTGGCCGGTGATGGCGAAGCGGTGCGCCTCGTCGCGCACCTGCTGGATCAGGTGCAGCGCGGGATGGTCGGGGGGCAGGCGGCGCGGCACCTCCTCGTCGGGGAACACCAGCTGCTCCATGCCGGCCTTGCGCTCCACGCCTTTGGCCACGCCGATCATGCGGATCGTGTGCAGGCCGAGGTCGGCCATCACCGCGCGCGCCGCGTTGAGCTGGCCCAGGCCGCCGTCGATGAGGATGAGGTCGGGCGCCCTGCCCTCCCCGGTGTCGGCGAGCTTGCGGTAGCGCTTGTCGAGGGCGAAGCGCATGGCGCCATAGTCGTCGCCGGGCTCCACACCCTTCACGTTGTAGCGCCGGTATTCGGAGTTCTGCATCGCGCCCTTGTCGAACACGACACACGATGCAATCGGCGCCTCTCCCATCGTGTGGCTGATGTCGAAACATTCGATGCGCTGGATCGGGGTCTCGACCCCCATGAACTCCTGCAGCGCGGCCACGCGCGCCTCCTGCGTGGCTTGTGTCGAAAGCCGCTGGCCGAGGGCAAGCGAGGCGTTGCGCCGCGCCATGTCGATCCAGGTTCGCGACTCCCCGATCGGGCGCGAGACCACTTTCACCGGACGGCCCGCGATGCCCGAAAGGGTCCCCTCCAGCTCCGGCGGCGTGGCGAGCTGGTCGCAAACCACGCGCCCGGGGACCGGCTGCGCGGCGTAGTGCTGGGTGATGAAGGCCTCGACCACGGTTGCCGCGTCCGCGCCCGCGGTGTTCTGCGGAAAGAAGCTGCGGTCGCCCAGGTGGCGGCCGCCGCGCACCATCGCGAGCGTCACGCACCACAGGCCCTGGCTTTCCACCGCCACGATGGCATCGGTATCGGCCGCCCCGGTGGATTCCGCGGCCTGGTCGGAAAGGATGCGTTGCAGGGTGCGGATCTGGTCGCGGTGGTGCGCGGCCTCCTCGTAATCGAGCTTTTCCGCGGCCGCGTTCATCTTCGCCGTGAGCTCGCCCACCACAACGCTTTCGCCGCCCTCGAGGAAACGCGCCGCGGTATCCACGTCGGCGTTGTATTCGGCTACGCCGATCCTGCCCACACACGGCGCCGAGCAGCGCCCGATCTGGTGCAGCAGGCACGGGCGCGAGCGGTGGCTGAAGACCGTGTCGTCGCAGGTGCGCAGGCGGAAGACGCGCTGCAGGTGGCCGATGCTTTCGCGGATCGACCACGCGCTCGGGAACGGGCCGAAGTAGCGGTTGCCCTTGGTGTGCGCGCCGCGGTAGAAGCGGATCTGCGGGAACTTGTGGCCGGTGATGAGGATGTAGCCGTAACTCTTGTCGTCGCGGAAGACGACGTTGTAGCGCGGGTTGAGGCTCTTGATCAGGTTGTTTTCGACCAGCAGCGCCTCGGCTTCCGTGCGGGTGACCGTGGTTTCGGCGCCCGCGATCTGCGAGACCATCATCGCGGTGCGCGGGCTGGCGAGGTTCCTCTGGAAATACGAGCCCACCCGCTTGCGCAGGTCGCCCGCCTTGCCGACGTAGATCACCTCGCCGGCGGCGTTGCTGAAACGGTAGACGCCGGGCAGGTTCGGCAACCCGGCCAGGAACTCCGCGGGATCGAATGCGTGTTGCGACGCCATGCGGCCTACGTCGGGCGGATGCGCGCCAGCTTTTCGGTGGCGGCCAGGTAGGCGGTGTTGGCCTTGAGCGCCGCGGCCGAGATGCCGCGGCCGCGCATCTTCTCCAGGCGCGCGGCCAGGGTCGGCGCGATGGCGCGGCGTGCGAGGCCTTCGAGCACCGCGTCCTGCGCGCGCGCATCTTTGCACACCAGCACCATGTCGCATCCGGCTTCGAGCGCAGCGTGGGCACGATCCACCATCCCGCCCGCGGTGCTCGCGCCCTCCATCGAGAGGTCGTCTGAAAAAATCAAGCCGTCGAAACCGAGCTTGCGCCGGAGGATTTCCTGCAACCAGACGGGCGAGAATCCGGCGGGTTTCGAATCCACCTTCGGATAGATGACATGCGCCGGCATGATGCCGCCCATGCCGGAGCGCGCGAGGCGGGCGAAGGGCACGAGGTCGGCGGCGCTGATCTGCGCCATGGTGCGTTCGTCGACCGGCACCTCGAGGTGCGAATCCGCGCGCACGTAACCATGGCCGGGGAAGTGCTTGCCGACACTGGTGCTCCCCGAGGCCGCGAGGCCCGCGTGCAGGGCCTGCGCCAGCAACGCGATGGTGGGCGGATCGCGGTGCAGCGCGCGATCGCCGATGACGCCCGACTCGCCGTAGTCCACGTCGAGCACGGGTGCGAAGCTGAAGTCGACGCCGTGGGCCTGCAGCTCGGAGCCGATCACGAAGCCGCATGCGCGCGCCGCGGCCAGTCCCGCGGCCGGATCGCCGTCCCATAGCTTGCCGATGCGGGCCATCGACGGGATGGCGGTGAAGCCCTCGCGGAAACGCTGCACCCGGCCACCCTCGTGGTCGACCGCGATCGGCAGCGCTGGCGTGCGCAGCGCGCGGATCGCCTGCGTGAGCAGCACCAGCTGCAGGGGCGATGCGAAGTTGCGCGCGAACAGGATCACCGCGCCGACCTGCGGATGCCGCAGCCGCTCGCGATCGTCGTTGGTGAGCTCGAGGCCCGCGACATCCACCATCACCGGACCGAGCTTCATTGCGCCTCCAGCACCACGAATGCCACCGCGACGCCGGCGTCGTGGGTGAGCGAGATGTGTGCGCGGGTGACACCCATGGCCTTCAGGTGCGCGCCCATCGCCTCGTTCGGCAGCACGAGCGGCTTGCCCTTCGCGTCGTGCTCCACGGTGATCGACTGCCAGGTGAAGGGCGCGTGGATGCCGGTGCCGATCGCCTTGGAGAACGCCTCCTTCGCCGCCCAGCGCTTCGCGAGGTGGCTCGCCTTGGCCCGGGTGCGCTCGTAGCCCTCGCGTTCGGAGGGGGTGAGGACGCGGTTCACGAAGCGATCGCCGTGGCGCTCGAGCACGCCCGCGATGCGTTCGATCGACACCACGTCGGTCCCGATGCCCACGATCATGTCCGCGAGTGCGCGGCGAGCGTCATCAGCGCCTTCATCTCGCGAACCGCCTCGCGCATGCCGATGAAAATCGCGCGGCTCACGATCGCGTGGCCGATGTGCAACTCGCGGACGCCGGGCAGCGCGGCGACGGGCGTGACGTTGGCGTAGTTGAGCGCGTGGCCGGCGTTGAAACGCATGCCGAGGGCGCGGATCGCCTCGCCCGCCTTGCGGACCTTTTCCAGCTCGGCCTGCACCGGCGCGCTTTGTGCATCGCGCCCCTTCGAATGGAAGATGTGTGCGTAGGGGCCGGTGTGGATCTCGCAGACCCGCGCGCCGATGCGCGCCGCCGCTTCCACCTGCGCCATCTCCGCGTCGATGAAGACGCTGGTCATGATGCCGGCGTCGGCGAGTTTCTTCACCTGCGCCTGGAGGCGCTTTTCCTGGCCGGCGATGTCGAGGCCGCCCTCGGTGGTGACTTCCTGGCGGCCTTCGGGCACCAGCATCGCCATCTCGGGCGCGATGGCACACGCAATGGCCACCATCTCGTCGGTGGCGGCCATCTCCAAATTGAGCTTGATGTGCGTGAGGCCGCGCAAGCGGCGCACGTCCTCGTCCTGGATGTGCCGGCGGTCTTCGCGCAGGTGCACGGTGATGCCGTCGGCGCCGCCCAGGTGCGCCTCCACGGCCGCCCAGACGGGATCCGGCTCGTAGGTCTGGCGCGCTTGCCGGACTGTGGCCACGTGGTCGATGTTGACGCCGAGCTCGATCATGGCGACCCCGACTCGGCGTATGTGTTGCCGTTGGGGCGGGAGGGGGCGCCGGAGGCCGACGCGTCAACGATTTTCATTCGGGTCGCTGGTCAGGGAGGCCGAGGTGTCTTCCAGGCGCTGCAGGTCGCGCACCATCGCGCGGGTGGCGAGTTCCTGGCCGTTCAGTGAGTGATTGATGAGCAGGCGCATGAGGCTCTTGGCCTGGGCGACGGTGGCCGCGTCCTCGAGGTGGCCGCGGTCCAGCGCAAGCAATGTGAGACCACTCAATCTTACCGCATTGGCCGGCGTCTCCCCCTCCCGCGGCGCGGGCACGGCGCCCCGTTCCACCACGTACAGGTACTCGCGCTCCGCCACGATGGGCGCCTGGCTGCCGGCTTCCTGCGTGAGCTCCAGGGCGTAGCCCAGCTCCTGCAGCAGGCGCAGCTCGAAGCGGCGCAGGATCGGCTCGATCGCAAAACTGGTGTCAGAGACGACTTTTCCGGCGGGCTCTCCGGAAAAGTCGTCTCTGACACCAGTTTTGGCAAAGCGCGAGAGCCCTCGCAGACCGGTGATCGCGTTGTCGTAGGCCTCGAAGAGGCCCTCGTGGGGGTCGTCGCGCGTTGTGAGCTTGAGCAGCAGCTCGTTCAGGTAGAAGGCGGAGAGCAGCGTCTGGCCCAGCAGGGGGGTGGCCGGGCTTGTGGGCTCCGCGGTCTTGAGGGTGCGCAGCTCGCTGCGGCCGAACCAGTCGATCGTCAGCGCCTGGAACGGGACGAGGACCGCGCGCTGCGGCGAACGCGGCCGGCGCGCGCCCTTGGCGACCAGGCCCATGCGCCCGTGTTTTTCGGTCCAGACCTGCAGGATGAGGCTGGTTTCCTTGTACGGGTAGGTGTGCAGTACGTAGGCGCGGTCCATGGAAAATGCGACCGCGAGCTAGCGATAACCCAGCTGCTTCAGGGCGATCTCGCTGTCGGCCCAGCCGCTTTTCACCCGCACATGGGTTTCCAGGAACACCTTGGAGCCGAACAGCGCCTCCATCGCGTGGCGCGATTCGGTGCCGATGCGCTTGAGCGTCGCGCCCTTTTCGCCGATCACGATGCCCTTGTGGCTCTCGCGGTCCACGTAGATCACGGCGGCGATGCGGCGCATGGTGCCCTCGATCTCGAAGTTCTCGATGTCGACCGCGATCGAATACGGAAGCTCGTCGCCCAGCAGTCGGAAGATGCGTTCGCGCACCAGCTCCGCGGCGAGGAACCTTTCCGGCCGGTCGGTGATCTCGTCTTCTTCGTAGACCGCGGGCGCTTGCGGCAGGCACTTGCGGATCTCCTCGAGCAGCGGGCGGATCTGCTTGCCCTTTTCCGCGCTGATCGGCACCAGCGCCGCGAAATCGCGCCGCTTCACCGAATCCATCAGCGCCTCGGCCACGCGCGACTTGTCGTCGATGCGGTCGACCTTGTTCAGCGCCAGGATCACCGGCACGCCCTTGGGCAGCAGCTCGAGGACCGGCAGGTCGCGTTCGTCCCAGCCAGTGCCCTCGATCACCATCACCACCACGTCGACCTCGGACATCACCTGGCCGACCATGCGGTTCATGCCGCGGTTGAGGGCGTTGGTGTGCTGCGTCTGGTATCCCGGGGTATCGACGAAGATGAACTGCGACTGCTTGTCGGTGTAGATGCCCTGGATGCGGTGGCGCGTGGTCTGCGCCTTGCGCGACGTGATCGCGACGTGCGCGCCGATGATCTTGTTGAGCAGCGTCGACTTGCCGACGTTGGGGCGCCCGACGATGGCCACCGTGCCGGTGCGAAAGGACTTCTCGGTCATGGCTTCCTGCCGCCTCGCGGCTTCTCCAGTTGCGCAAGCACGCCAACGGCGGCGGCCTGCTCCGCGGCGCGCCGGCTGGCGCCCCGCCCCGCGGCGCTCAGCCCCAGGTCGTCCACGCGGCATTCCACGGTGAAGGTCTGGTCGTGCGCCTCGCCTTCGGTGAGCTGCACCGAATACCGTGGCAGCTGCAGCTTCCTTCCCTGAAGATGTTCCTGCAGCGCGGTCTTCGGATCCTTGTCCACCGGCAGGCGATCGCGGCTTTCCAGCCGCTCTCCCATCATGCGCTCGACGGCGGCGCGCACCGCTTCGAACCCCGCGTCCAGGTAGACCGCGCCCAGCACGGCTTCGAGAGCGTCGGCCAGGATCGAGGGCCGCCGGAAGCCCCCGCTCTTGAGCTCGCCTTCGCCCAGGCGCAGGCGCTCGCCCAGGCCCAGGCGCACCGCCACCTCGGAAAGCGACGACTGGTTGACGAGTGCGGCGCGCAGGCGCGAAAGGTCGCCTTCGGGCAGCTCGGGGAATCTTTCGTAGAGGAGCGTGGCGACCGCGCAGTTGAGCAGGCTGTCGCCGAGGAATTCGAGGCGCTCGTTGTGGGGAGCGCCGAAACTGCGGTGGGTGACGGCCTGCCTGGCGAGTTCCGGGTTCGCGAACTTGTGGCCGAGCCCGCGCTCCAGCTCGGCCACAAG
>Ga0163153_10001323_pt1 | contig 39169 bp, 22 predicted proteins | sample OliLakLV19MP6IB1_FD_148629 | JGI IMG/M metagenome (GOLD analysis project Ga0163153, IMG submission 148629) | Freshwater microbial mat bacterial communities from Lake Vanda, McMurdo Dry Valleys, Antarctica - Oligotrophic Lake LV.19.MP6.IB-1 | ecosystem: Environmental > Aquatic > Freshwater >... | reverse complement strand
GCCAGCGCTGCGTACGTTGTTGATCGATACCGATGTACGGGCCTTTGATGAGGCTGCCGACGCGGAGAAGGGCGTATCGCTTGAAGTCGCCGACACCTTCGCCATGCCGTTGCGGAAGCCGGAAGACTATCGCGCCGATTCCACCAAGCTGTTGCAATGGCTGAGCCGACGCTGGCTCTACAATATTCCGCGCTCGCTCGAAACCGAGGGCCTGCGCCCCTTGGGTCGCCTGGCGTTTGTCGATCATGGCGCGAAATTGCGTGAGCTGTTGCGTACGCAACTTACGCGGATTGCCGATCCCGCCGTCGCCGACGAATTCGCCGAACGCACCGGATGGAAGTGCCGCGATCCTCGGCCGCGGATCATCCTATTATCGTCGATCTCCGGCGGCACCGGCGGCGGTTGTGCGATCGACGTCATGTACATGCTGCGGGTGTTGATTCACGAGTTGCATCTGAGCGAAGACGGCCTTTGCTCCGTGTTCATGCATGCCACCGGTATGCGATCGCGCAACAAGGAATTGGCGGCCGCGAACGCCCGCGCGTTCCTGACGGAACTTTCGCATTGCGGCCGCGGCCACTACCCGGGCGAGTTGGCGTTGAAGATTCCGGCGTTCCAAGGGCAAGCGGCGTTGCTGCCGCCAACGTATTTGGTGAATCTAGGCGAACGGATCAACGAACAGGACTACGAGAACGCGACCGACGCCGTGGCGGAGTACCTGTACCAGGATGTCGCCACGCTGTCCGGCGCTTTGCTGGATCAATCCCGCATGGAGTCGGCTTCGAGCACGAGCTTGCGATCGCATCGCAATCGACTTCGGTCGTTTGGCGTGACGCAGATTGGCGCTGCGCAGGGGCCGTTGCCGAGCGTGCTCGCCGAAAAGCTGTGTTCGAGCCTGGTGCGCTATTGGCGCGGCGAGACCACGCCCACGCGCGAGGCGCGTGCGAATTCGTTGCTGGAATTTCGGCTGCCGGACGCGGAAAAGCCCGTCGCTGCCGAAGACACGCTCAGTAGCACATGCGCCGAGCATGCGAAACAGCACGAAGTGGAGTACGATCAGCTTTGCGCAGCGGTGATTCAATCGATCGATCGTACCTTGGGTGGCGACCGCGCGGCCTACTGGCGCAACACCGTCGAGCGGCTAAACGCCTCGGAAACCGGCGCCGCGTCGGAACCGCTGATGCGCATCCGGCGCGCTTATCAGGCGATCAATGCCGTGCTAGGCAACCGCAAATCGGCGGAGGCCGTCGACGAGAACGCCGTCACGCTGACTCGCGCCGTCGAAGCGCAGATGTCGCAGTTCGCCACGCATCGCGGCCAGGCGCTGCAGCAGTGGCTCACCGGATTGGCTGAATCGCCTGGCGTGGGCGCTCGTGGCGCCGAGCAGGCGATCGACTGGTTCCATCGCCATCTGAGCGCCTGCGAACAGCGCGTCGTCGAACAAGTGCAGATGCTGCGTGCCCAGATGGAGCCGTGGGACCTGCTCATTCAGCAAACGCTCACGTCGCCGGCCGCGCAAGGTAAAACCAAAGCCGGCACGTTGCTCGACCAACCGATGGTCCGATTGGGCGAATACTTCGAAATTCGCTTGCGCGAAGTGGGCCTCTCCGGCCTCCATCTGCTGGTGCGTCAGTTGCTCGCCCGAGTGACCTCGGCGCAAGATCAGCTCAAATCGTTGCGCAAAGATCTCAACGAGTTGTCGGCCGCCTTCGACGCCACGCCAGCCGCGGTAGACGCGGGCGCGTTGTCCGGCCCAATGGCGGCCGTGCGCGTCGCCGCCAACGACTACATTCGTCATCGCTTGACGAAGCTCACCGAACAATTCGACGCCGATATCCGCGAGCGCTACCTGAACGCGGTGGGTGGAGTCCGGGCGTCGCTCGAAAAACGCGATTTGCGCCCACGCTTGCCCGGTATCTTGTTGGCCGAAGCGCGGCGGAGCGTATTGCGAGCGCTGTCGGAATTCGACGTGGCGAAGGTGTTGGTCGAAGCGTATCCCGAAGAAGCGGAGCTCGCCGAGCAACTGCAACAATGGTCCGCGCTCGCGACGCCTGGCGTGCTCGCCGTCGGCGGAGCGAAGCGACTGTTCCTGGCCGCACCGGCAGGCGAAGCCGCCAACCGTTTCGCATCAGCCATGCAACAAGCCGTGGGCGAAATCGCCACCGTGGTGCCGAATCCATCCGGCGACCTGGTGCTGTTTTACGAGGCCGAACGCTTGCCCTTGGAACGCGTGGCAACGCTCCTCTCGCGCGGTTATGGAGATTGCGGCGAAGTCGCCGAACGACTTTACACGCGCATCGACGTCGAATGGCCATCCCTCGACGCCAAACGCGTGCCAGCCGCGGTCTAGCAAGAATTCACCACGGAGTCACGGAGACACAGAGGGGAGGATGATGAATGACGGATTTCGAAATTCGTCATTCATCCGCGTCGCGATTTGAATCGGAATTGCCTAATCTCGTCATCGCCTCTTCTCGGAGCAACCGCTTCTCTTTTCTCATCTGCGTGTCGCCATGCACATCGAACTTGAGGAACTCTCGGATCTGGAACGCGACCTCCTGAAGGCCGCGCGTAGTAACGGCGGGCAGCTCGCCTTGTTTGCCAAGGCCGATACCCGCGGACCGGCCGTCCGCACGAAATTGCGTGCATTTCACGACCCGCACGACCGGGACATCGCCGGTCAGTACGTGCAGGCCCTGCACCATCTGGTGGAGTTGCAATTGCTCCGCTCGGAATCGCGCGAGCAGTTTCTCCTCACCAACCACGGCTGGGAGCTGGGCAGAAAAGTCTGAACAGGAAACGAAGAACTCAGTCCGCGGAACTCGGAACCATCGCGGTCAACGACGTTCCGAGTTCCTACTTCCGAATCTCGCGTTGCCTACTCGATGTACCGCCGAATCAGCAGGCCGTCCTCGACGTTCAGCGTCTCGCCACGTTGGAAGCCGACCGGAATCGTGCGGTCATAAAGATAGAACGCGCGATGCCGCTCAATCTCCCCGGTATCGGTCCCCAACTCCGCGCCCAACTGCCAACCATCCGGATATCGCGTTGGATCGATCGGCACCGGCGTCACTTCGAAATACCCCACCGTCACCCAAACCGCATACACATTGGAACGCGTGGTCACGCTGTTGTAGATCTTCTGCATGCCGGCGTAATAAAAATAAGGGTTGCGCTCGGGATCATTGTGGGGCAATGGAGTTGACAAAATAGGCGCGGCAAAGAGCGGCTCATTCGACGCCGACCCTCCTGGCCCAGAAGGTTGTTGTCGCATGATTGTGACATTGATCGGCTGATTCTTTACGTTCAACGTCATCAATCCGTCGGTGGGCACGAATGGAAAAGCGCCGGCCGGCCGGAAAGGATTCGCGAACACGGTCGGATGCGCGTTGGACATATGTCCAATATCCGCAGAGAATGAATACCCGCGTCGCGACTGCACGAAGTCCGCCCAACGACTTCCGGTCGGTGCATAGCTAAAGACGCCGTCCATCAGAGCTTCGAAAACCGCCGGGTCATAGACGGTATTTAAGTTGATCTTACCTGGTTCGCGATAGCGCGAAACCTTGTTGTACGGCGGGTGAAAATAGTGGTTATTGCCGCCGCTGAATTCCGCAGGATCGAGCATGTCATAGGTGCCGGCGAACCGCGACGGCACTTCGACGAAGTCGAACAACCGATATAGCTCTGGCGCCTTGCCGCGCGCTCGGCCCGGCGCGGGGCTCGCGGAATTGAAGAAGTTCAGCAAGTGCCGGAAACTGTCGCGGAACGCCGCGTTCGGGCTGTTGTCGAGCGGATCGACGGTCGACGGAGCGTAGGGATCGAAGGACGCTTCTCGCGTCGCATGATCCATCAGCAATCCCGCCGGCGACGTACCCGGCACTAGTAACAGTTCCACCGGCGAAACGAACGGTCGGTTGTTCCAGGTCAGCCAGGGCTTTGCCGGGCGCGCAGGATCGACGAACATGTCGCCGTCGTAGGTTGATTTGGGAGTCGATGGCGTGGACGTGGCAGGATTCGTCTCGGCGGCATTCGCTTGGAACACCGGCCCGTATTCCTCGTTCTGTGTGGAGAACCCGTTCAGATGACCAAACGTGCTCTTGGTCAACGGATTCGAGGTCCCCGTGGCGCCGTTCATTTCCGGCGCGCTATGGATTTCCGGCGTTCCCCACGACGACCACACGTTTCGCACGCCAGCGCGCTGATTCGCGCCGCGCATCAGTCCGCGACGGAAGCTGTCGAAATGCGCGGTGTCGGCCACGGGCGCTGTGCCTTCCGTTCCGGCGTTCGCGACTACTGGTTCGCCGCGGAACGAGCGCAGGTCCAGCGGCGCACGATCAATCGTCAAGTACGGATTGGTGAGTTGGTTCCACGGCCGGGTCGGATCGGCAAGCCGTTCCAGGTACAGCATCGATTTGCCTTCCGGAACGTAGTCGTTGCGTTCCAGTTGCGTCGCCCCGATCGGCACGTCTTCCGGCGCGGAGAAGAAATCGTCCGGATGAAACTGGTTCACGGACCGCGGCGCCATCGTGACGGGAGTCAACGTGCTGTAGCCGGCGTCAGGCTCTGACACGCTAAAGCGCGCCACGTTGTTGCCGACGACGCGCGGCTCGATCACCACGCCGATGACCGATTTCGCCGCTGTCGGCAATTCAAAAGTCGTTCCTCGGAACGGGCCAATCCGGCCGTCGGGAGAGGCGAGTTGCAAGTGGAACGGATAGGTGTTCTTCTTCCCGCCTGCGTCGTTGGCGGTCGAGCGTTCGCCGAAATAAGTGCGATAGTACGGCCCGTTGGTATTCGGTCGATTCTGATCGTCACACGGTCCCGCCGGAGCGACGAGCGCATAGCTGCCCGGCCGGATCACCTCCGGCGCCGGCAGATCGTTGTCACGATGAAACTTCGGCTGTCCCGTGTGAGGGGGCTCGATGACATTTGGGTTTGAACTCGACTCCACCGTGAAATAAGCGATCTTGCCGATGTCGCTATCAGCCAAAATCGGTCGATAGTGGACTCGATCCGGATCTTTGAACTCATCGGGATCATTGCCGGCGTCCAATCTAGGTTTGTGCGTCACGACCCGCCACACCGGCGACATTCGACCGCCGCTATCAGGCTTCGAAAATGCGCCCAGGTCGATGCCGAAGTCGTTGGCGCCGACGATGCCGTGAACCTCGGGTGCAGGCGCTTCGAAGTGCCCGCCAGGATTGAACAACTCGAACGCCACGGTCCCGCGCGGCCGCGCCATCTGGTCGTAGTGGGGATCGGCTGGGTTATCACTCCTCAGCCCGCCGACGCTTTCGTCCGCCGTGCGGCGTTCGTGCGTCGAGATAGTTTCGGTAATCAGCAGTTCCGGCCGCTCGCAGCCCCAGGCGATCTCGCGAATATTGGCGCCCTCGTCCGTGGTGAGGTCGCCGTCGACGTCCCACGGATTGTTATTTGGGTCCGGCACATCATCCGTGAACGGATCGAGATCAAACTCGAATCCTGTCATGATCGAATCTCGATCACGAAAATCCACGACGTTGACCACCCACTGGGCAATCCGACGAGCAACCTCCAACTTCGTGTTAGCGCCCGTCGTGTCGTTCCAACCATCAGTCGTGTAAAACTGGTTGTCCACCAGCAACATCATCAACACGTAGAGGTGCTTCGCGTACTCCATGCGCGCGTTGAGTTCATCCGGGTCGTTGCCGCGCGGCGAACTCGCATCTGTATTTGAAGCGATGTTGACGCCGTCGTTGTCGGCGTCCAGCCAGGCGAACTTCGGCGGGCGATTGGGATTGGCGAACGAACGATCGGGGCCGACGACCGTCTCCAATAGCGTCTCGCTCGGCTCGTCGATCACGCCGTTGCCATTGTCGTCCCGCCCATTGCCGAACGGACTATTCAAGTCCATCTTGCGCCCGGCCAACACTTCGGGGGGCAATAGCTCACGCAGTGCGACGTTGACGTTCACTGATGCGCCCAAGCGTGCGACGAGCAAGTCTTGAATCGACTGATTCTGCACGCGCCGCACTTTGTACGGCGCCGCCACATTGGTCGGCGGCGCTGGTGGAACGCTGCGCAATGCAACGTTGTCGATAACCACCATTGCGCCGGCCGCTGGCACGTCCCAGCTTTCTGTCGTGAACAGCGTATTGAAGCGCGGATTGTTGTACATCGCCTCCTGAATCAGCGAGGTCAGCCGCGTGTTATTCATCTGTACGGCGGGGCTGGCCGAGCCGTTGGTCACATAATCCGCGTCGGCGTCATAACGTCGTAAGATGCGTTCCAACTCGTCAGGAGTGAACGCCGCGTCGATGGGCGAAATCGCCGGATAGGCGCCACTCCCCTGCATGACCCACTTGTTCGAGCGATGCGACAAGTCCAGTTCATACGGGTCGTTGAACATTTCGCCGATCTCGCCGGCGCCATGCACGCCGCGCCCGGCGACGGAGGTTACGGAAGCCAAGTACGGATTGCCGCGATAGTCGAGCACCAGCACGCCGTCGCCATCCAGATCCGGCGAGGAGCCAAAACCGTCGACCATCCAATTCGTCCGACTGGCCAACGGCGAGAAAGCGTCCACCGCGTAGTTTCGCGGCATCTGCATCTGGTCGAGATTCGTCGCCGTCAAACGCATGTTGTTGGCGAGCACGTTGTAAGCATCGGCAGCCCGAAACGTGTCGTCCGTGTAGCCGGGCCGCGGGATATTGTTGTTAGAAATCGCCGCGGCGCCCTGTGCCTCGCCGTAACGCCCTTCAAATCGCTGGCCGTTGACCAGTCGACCTTCCAGCAAAGTTAAGTACGAATCGACGCCATTGACTACCGGCAGAGCGCGACGCAGGTTCACTTCCGCCGGGCCATAGCCTTGCCCAAAAGAGAACTCGCCTGGCTGCAAGGCTCCGGCCGTTCCCGATGGAATCGGTCCATACAACGGCGTCGCACCGGTCCCGGACTGATAGGCGGCGAGGTCGAGATGATTCGGGTTGCCATGTGCGTTGAGGTTCAAGCGCCCGTCCATGTCGACGCACAACACGGCGAACATCGGCTTGAACCACCGACCGTCGGCCGATGGCTGGGCCGGCATGCCCATATCGACCCAGACGCTGTCCCGCTTGCCGTCGCCGTCGTTGTCGACATCCCACTCGGGGTTGTTCGCTGTGCCGTAGCCCCAGAGTGGGTGAAAACCAGGTCCCGTGTTCGTGTCGTTGCCAGGGAAGTTTGGGTGATCGAATGGAGTCGGCCGCATCATGGCTTTTCGCCACACGTGCGGCTCGGTTTGCATTTTGCTGATGACCGAAGCGGCATCCGTGTCGCTGCGAAAATCGAGCTTCTGCGGATTGCTCACCGGCAATTGCTGCGACCACCAGTTGATCAAGTCCGGGCGATGGAACGACGGCAAACGCGTGATCATCATATTGGCCGTCGTGTCCCAGTAGTGCATGGCGAGATGCAGATTCTGGAAGTCGGCCGCGTCGTAGGCTTCATCCGCGCCACCGGGGCCCGCGGGATCATAGAGAAACTGCATCGTCGCGTCGGCGGAAGCGGCGTGGTAGCTGCCGTCTCGAGCACCGAAAATCGGGTTGGGCAGCAGCGCACGTGGCCACGAGGTGCCCGGATAAGCGCCCAACAAATCCCCGTCGGAATAGGTCAACAGAGGCCCCGGAAATCCAGCAGCGTTCGGTCGCACAGTGACAGCGCCGGACGGCGCCGCAAAATTCTCCATGCCAAAACCGGCGCCGTTGAACGGGCGGCCGTTGATGACAAAGCGGTCGCGTTGTTGCGGAAACTGGTTTCCACCGAACGAAGTGATCTGCAATTGGCCAATCAATGTCGTGGGATTAACCACGTTCGGCTCGTAGTCGACGATTCGCGCGCTCTTGCCGGCCAGCGGCCCGCTGGTCATTGTAATCACGCAGCCGCTGAAGTAGCCCGAGCGGTACAATCGCGCCGACATCGCGAACGGATCCTTCGGATTGTTCGGCTGGTTGCCGGTGGGCACCGGTTGATTGAACTGCTGATCGAACTCCACATTGGCCAACTGAATGACGCCGCTCGTCGTAACATTCGTCACCGGCTGCGGAAAGTTGTCGGTGATCATGCCCGTCACTGCGTCGTTTCCGTACATGTCTTCCAGTAGGCTGTGCGTTTGCAATACCGAGAGCGGGTTTTGCGTGCCGCGGATGATTTGCAGCATTGCTTCGTGCAGCTGCGATTGCGGCGTGTTGTTGGTTCGATCGGCGCGGGCGGCGGCCACGGCGGTGCGGCGGCCTTGGGAGGCGATCAGCACGAAGCTGACCGTGATCAGCGTGAAGATCGCCAGCATGCTCAGCACCACCAGCAGCACCATGCCGCGGCGCCGCCGGGGAAACCACGACCTCGCCTTGCGTACCGCCCGCCGCCTCAGTGTTTTGCGTGACATCGTCTCGGTCCCTTCTCGCGAATGCGTTGCCTCGAAGCAGTCGCGCGACTTGCCTTCGCGCTCAATCGGCCCGCGTGAGAAATCTCGGAGCTCGACAGGCAGCATTCGCAGCGACGGCATGGAAGGCCGCGGCCGAATACCTGGCTGACGACTTTGGTTTCTCGTTCTCTCAGTTGCCTAACGAATCAATGCGTACCGTGCGTTCGTATACCGCGATGACGCCGTCGAAGATGGACGCCGATGTCGAATCTCCCTCGGGTCCACTCGCCAGCGCCACGAACCGGTTCATATCCCAATCAGCTCCATCAAGGGTGACGTCTCGGTGCGGATCTTCACCCGAGGGCGGATCGGTTACGCCCGAGCCATCGTCCACCGAAACGATGCGATACCATTTGGCCACCACAGGAGGTTGCGTCGGCGGCGGCGGAGTTGTCGGCCACGTGGACGTGTCCAACTTGCCGGTCACCAACAACCACTGGTTCGGTCGAAGGTCGCGGAGGTACTTGGGATCAGGATGAGACAAGTGCGCGCTGCCACCCCCGACGCCAGAACCGCCAAAGGTAATGGCCACGGTCCGCTCGGCCGGCGCTTCGGTGTCGTCCGCCGGCAGCAGTGAGATCGGCCGCTTGTAGAACACCACGACGGAAACATCGAACGTCCGAACCTTCCCAGACTTGTAACCAACCGACGAGTCGTAGACTTCATTGAACGCCGGGCTTGCCATGACGAGCCATGAGTAGTCGCCCACTGAAGTGGCGTTCAATCTCGCTTGTACTTCCTGCCGTTCGAATTGCTCCGAATTGGCAGCACTGTTAATCGTGTACTGTTGTGTCGGCCGAGCGTCCTGATCATCTGCGACGACATAGGATAGATCGTCATGTCCCCGGAAGATGCGATCGGAGAGGGATGAATCCTTGTCACGTTGGAGGTTGCTGTTCGACAACGTAGTCGGGTTGATACGAAACAGGTTGTTTGCGGGATCGAATTCCGGATACGGCATCAAGTCCGTCAACGACAGTCGCGGCAATCGCGGCACGTTCGCTAGGCCTGCGTCCGAAGCATCCAATGCAACGTTGTACGGAAAGGTTGCCGGCGAAGGCACGCCGTTGCTTCCGCCAAAGACGTAGTCGCGATTTCTGGGCTCGGCCAGCATCGCGGGGTCAATTACAAACGGCCCGGAGTAGATTCGCGACGCTTCTTGAGCGTTCAAATTCGAAATGTAATTTGGCCAGTAAACGTATTCCTGAGCGCTATCGTCATACGCGACCCAGTTTGTCTCGCGCAGCATGTCGCGCAGTAGCACTTCGCGGAAGGCGATTTTGCCGAGGGTGGCGCCGCGGTCGAGTTTGCCGGCTTCCAGGACTTCGAAGCGGCCGATCGGGATCAACGCCGCGAGGCCCAGGATGCCGACCGTCAGCACGAACACGGAGACCAGCACTTCGAGCAAGCTGATGCCGCGCCGTGTTCTCGTTCTGTCTGTAGCCGAGGTCTGTGACCTCGGTGTTGTGCGGCGCGAAGCGTGTAAGCGGCGCGTGGGCCCGGTGCGGCCGAGGTCACAGACCTCGGCTACCGAAGACGGATGTTGTGCGGTGGTGCGTCGGCTGGTTTGCATCGCCTAATTGCCTCCCATCGACTGCCCCTGCCGGGCGAACGCGCGAGCGTCAGGAATCAACAACCGCGCGTCGACCTCTAGCGGCGGCGGACTATTGACTTGCACGTCGCCGTCAAACACCGCCGCGTTCGGGTTCGTGGCCACCGCGCCGGTTTGGCTCTTCACGCCGATCCACAGGTTTTCGAGATCGAACCAGTTCGGAATCACATCCGGCCCTTCGCCCGGCGGCACCGTGAGGCCGACGGCTTCGCGGCGACCAACGAGGAATTGCACCGACGACGTCGGACGCGAACTGCTCCAGATGGTTGCATTGAGCGGCCCGCCCGCAGTCATGCCTTGATGACACCAAACGCGATCGATCGAACCGTTCGGCGCGAACAAGAGAATCACGGGCGAAAGATCGTTGTTGTCGAGCGGCGCGAAGTACGAACCTTGATCGACCCCGGAGACGCCGAGATCGACGACCGTGCCGACCGGCAACTGGTAGGAGATCGAGGCCGATTTGACCGGTTGGCGAATGATCTTGAATTGGTAGTCGCCCCTTCTCAATGCCGGTCGAAGGTGTGACATCCGCGCACTGTCGTAGCCGAGCGTCCAATTGATGTTGTTCGACACCTCGTACGAACTCGCGAGATTCGGCAATGGCTCCGTTGGGATGGGTGACGGCAGTTGAAAATAGACCGTCTTCGTTGGATCCTCCGAATTGATTTGAGTCGTCTGATTCGCCGACGCCGGATCGTAGCCGCCATTGTCATTTGAATCCGCAAATGGCTCGCCATTGTCCCACTGCCCGTTGGGCGGCAGCGGCGGATCCGGCGGGTTCGAGGGAGGTGGAGTTGGAGGAACATCTAGATAGGGTTCGCCGGACCAAAGGCGGAAGCGTTCTTTCCGATTGTTCAACTCGACCAGATCGCCTGGGCGAACGAGTGTCAGCCAATAGTTGTCGGGAAGCCATTGGGCACCGAACGCACCGACTTCGTAATGCCCAATGCCAATGATTTGCCCAAAATCATTGATCCGCATCACGGTGCGAGTATCACTTCCCGACCACGGCGGCGGGACTTGGACCATGTGCAGCAGCATCGAGGCCTGTGGCTCCGCTTCCAGGCGTTCGAACGAGACACCCACCGGGCGGCCGGTGACCATCGCGCGATTGCGGGCGGAGTTGATAAACGTGTTCACGCCGCGCGTACCTTCGCGCAACCGCCGCCCGCCCATCACCGGGCCCATCACCGGAATCACCGCGGCCGTGATCGCGAGAATGATCCCAATCACGACCAACAACTCAATCAACGTCACGCCCCGCCGCCTCATGGAAGTCACTAGCGCACCTCCAAGGCGTGGTTGGTGATGTTGTCCAAGTGGTCGAGCCCATCGCCGTCTTCGTCGAACGGACTTCCCATCATCCGATCGAGCGGCTTCCCACTGCTGCCGTCGGCCTTGGCGTACGGATCATTGGGCAAGGGCGCCGTTGTCGAGTAATCGAACACGTCGGGAGTTGTTGCTCGCGTGATATCCTGTTTTCCATCCGACCCAGCGGAATAGATCAGTGGCATCATTCGATAACCTCGCCACACATCATTCGCCATGGCCGCCGGCAATACAGATGAGCCCGGACTGTCCAACTTCAAGGGATCGAATGGATCATGATCCTCGACCCAATTGCCGGTGTGTAAATCCGTGAGCGCGTCGTCGCCCGTGCCGCTCAGACCGGGCGGCAGGTCCTGGGGATCCGATTGCCAGTTGTACGGTGGACCAGGCAGGAATCCCGGCGCCCAACGCAAAAACCGAATCGGCCGTCGCCAGCCGTCCACGAATTCCGGCATGCCGTCTTGATCGGTGTCGGCGATGTCCGACGGATTGATCCGCTGCCCGGCCATCGCGTCGTCACTGCCCATCGAGACGATCATGTATAGGCACTCTGCGTCTTCGAACTCGTTCGTCGGTCGCCTCAGTTGCCCTCCAAGCGTGTTCGCGTTGAATCTACGAAGATACGATTCTGAAAGCGCAGGAAGCTCCGTGAGTTTGAAACGACTTACTTCCGCAGCAGAACCAGGTGGCGCTTGTGGGTCTAGCGTACTCGTGACATCGCTCCAACGATCGGGCAATTCCAATCGCATCAGTTCGCGCTGCGCCCTTAGTCTGTCGAACGCATACTCGCCAGGCGTCTGGCCGGAGAGATTAATTTGCTTCATCGGCAACCGGCGCGTCTGATAAGATTCCCACCGCGACATCAACTGCGTGTGCAGCTTCGAGATCACGGCTCGGGTGCGTTGTTCTCGGGCGGTTTCTTGGGCGGACATGAGGGCGCCCATGGCCATAGCGACGATGATGCCGATCACGGTGACCGTGACCAGCAGCTCGACCAGCGTAAACCCACGCCGTGTTTGTCGCTCGTTGCCGTGCATAAAACAAAGTTCCAAAAGGCTTGCCCGCGAAACGTTATCTGTTGTGGCATGGTCTCCCGACCATGTCACGGGTCCGACCGAAGGTCTCCCGTTCGGCCGTCACCGGTCCAACGTGGCACGGTCGGGAGACCGTGCCACAACGAAGCTTTACGGCTTCTTTCCTTCCAAGTCCGCTTCGGCGAAGTTCGTCAGGTTATCGAGGTCGGTAATGTCGTAGTTGCTTGTGTCATTGCTGAAATTCGGGTTCATCTCTCCGCTCGGAAACAGGCGCGGCAACTGATTGCTCGGCGCACCAAAGAAACCGTCCAAGCCAGCGCAAATGATTTGAAACTTCTTGGGGTTCACCCACGAATTGACGGACTCGCTTGATCCGTAAGGTTTGCAAAAGCCCCAATCTGAAGTGGACCCCTTCGGATACTTGACCAAGTCAAGCGAGGAGTCGTCCCACTTCTTTGTGTAGCTCCGGGAGCTGAAATACACGTACGGAGGTCCGTTGCCCGCGCCAACATTGCCCGGCGGCACGTATTCGTACCAACCATCGCCGTCGCGATCGACCAGGCGTTCTTCATTGAAGTCATACAGGCCGTCGATACGCTTCGATTGCGCGGGGCCTTCAATGGGATTCGAGGCGTTCGCGCTAAATCCACGAAGCTTGGTTGAGTCCACATTTGGAGGAATGGAAAAACCGCCCAACCAAAACACAATTGCTTCCGCTGGATCAAGCCGATTTGCGCGGAATTTGTTCGGATCCGTGTTGGTCCATTGGCCTGCAGAGTTTCCGTACGGAGACTGAATTGCGAGATTGAGTTGTTTCCCGGCATAACGCGGAAATCGTTTCGCGAAATATCGCTTCACATCCGAATCGTAGTAGCGCTCAACCGAGTTCAAATCGTACGGCGGGCTCGGATCGCTGTTTGTCGGATCGAACAACGCAAAATCCGGCGGAAACGCATTTCCTGCCTCGCTCGCCAGGCGGCTCATCGCCATGTCGAGTTGATTGATTTCCGCGGTGATTTGCGCTTTCTGCGCTTTCGCGCGTGCGTTAAAGACCGCCGGGGTGATCAGTGCGACCAGGATGCCGATGATGACGATCACGGCCAGGAGTTCGACGAGCGTGAAGCCGCTACGGCTGCTGCGACGGTTCATGTTTCCACCTAGGTCCTTGAGTTGGCGACCGAGTTCCACGCGGCCCGCTCAGTTGGTTCGTATCGTGTTGTCCCGAGGGAGGCGGCTCCGTCGCCGAAGGCAAGGCCCGCGGCTTCTCGTCCGCGAATGCACATGTCTCAAGCTCCTCCGCCGCCCGACGACGGAGCCGCCTCCCCCGAGGTTGTTCGTTTCTTCAATCCTTGTCGTGGCATGGTCGGGAGTTTGTTGTGGCATGGTCTCCCGACCGTGCCACCGTCTCGACCGCAGGTCTCCCAATTCCGGGCGTCACCTGGTTGCCGTGGCACGGTCGGGAGACCGTGCCACAACAAATTTGCTTCGTGCCACAACATTTCACCGACAGCATTTCACTGACAACATTTCATTTTCTACGCCAAGGTTTCAATCAGGCCGATCAGCGGCATGAACAACGCCACGACGATGAAGCCGACGGCGCCGCCCAAGACCACGATCAGCAAGGGTTCGATGAGCTTGGTCAAGCTTTCGGTCAACACGGCGACCATTTCGTCGTACGTGTCGGCAACTTTGTAGAGCATCGTATCGAGCTCGCCGGTTTCCTCGCCGACGTCCACCATGTTCACGACCAGGTCGTCGACGATTCGCTGATTCACCTTCATCAGGTAAAACAGCGGGCCGATGACCGGCACGAAGATAAACCACAGGATCAACGTGATCGGATTGAACCGCGGCCGGGAGTGTTCCTTCATCGGCCGGGCGATCGATTCACCTTCGCGGATCGCGTCGTAAATCTTCCCGTACATATTCTCGAAGATGTAGTTGCCGGAGGTTTCCTTGGTGATGTTCAGGGCTTCCAAGATCGGTACGCCGCTGGAGACCAGCGTGCCCAACGTGCGGGTGGTTCGCGCGACGATGTTCTTCTCGATGATCTGTCCGAACACCGGCATCTTGAGGATGAATTGATCCCACCCGGCGCGCCCGGCCTCGAATTTTCGCAGCAGCTTGATGCAGAGCCCGAACACGACCGGAAACAGCGGCAGCGTGTACCAGTAGTTACCGACGAAGGACGAGATCGCGACCAGCAACAGCGTGATCGGCGGCAGTTCGGCTTCGAAGTCGGTAAAGATCTTGATGAACGCCGGCACGATGAAATACATAATGCCGGTCACGATCGCCACGGCGACGGTGACGACCATCACCGGGTAGATCATGGCGCCGACGACTTTCCGTTTCAGCGCTTGCGACTTCTCCTGGAACTCGGCCAGACGACGGAGAATGACTTCCAAGGCGCCGCCGGCCTCGCCGGCCTTGATCATGTTCACATAGAGTCGATCGAAGGCCTTCGGGCACTTGGCCATGGCCTCCGACAGCGTGGCCCCGGCTTCGATTTCATCGCAGACGTCGATCAGCGCATTCTTGAGCGCGCCGCCTTTTTGCTGGCCTTCCAGAATGCGGAGGCTGCGCAGAATCGGCAGGCCGGCGTCTTGCAGAATGGACAATTGCCGCGTGAACGTGGTCAACAGCTTGCCGCCCACGCCGCCCAGCGCGAACGACTTCTTGCGCCCGCCGTCCTTTTTCTTTTCGACCGTGCCTTTTCGGGCTTTCTTGACGGTGATCTTCGTGACGAAGTATCCCATCGCCCGGATTGTCTGCTGCGCCTCTTCTTCATTGGCGAGCTCGTCGGTGACGCCTTTGACTTCTTGCCCCTGGGCGTCCATCGCTTCGTACTGAAAGACGGGCATGGCACTGTCCTAATGCTGCGTGGCTGCTGTGTGGATGTGAATGTTGTGTGTATTCAAGTGATGAGTGCAGAGTGATGAGTGATGAGTTTTAGGAACGGATAATTCATCATTCTTCATTCCGCATTCATCAGTTCCCTTATCCGTCCACGACCGTTTCTCGAATCACTTCTTCCAACGTTGTCGTACCGAGGTAACATTTTTCCAGGCCGTTGTCGCGGAGGGTGATCATTCCGTAGCTGACGGCCGAGTTGCGCAATTCATCCGTCGAGGCGTTCTGCACGATCATGTCGCGCAACTCGTCGTTCATGATCATCAACTCGAACAACCCGACGCGTCCCTTGTAGCCGGTATTGTTGCAGCCTTCACAGCCGCGACCTTTGAAGAACTTCTTGCCCACGATGGCGTCGGGCGTGAGTCCCACGTCGAACAGCATTTCCGTCGTCGGCTGCTGTTCTTCCTTGCAGCGCTGGCAGACGCGCCGGACCAGCCGCTGGGCGAGGATCGCCTCGACCGTGGCGGTAATCAAGAACGGCTGTACGCCCATGTCTTTCATGCGCGTGATCGTGCTGGGGGCGTCGTTCGTGTGCAACGTGCTGAACACCATGTGGCCGGTGAGCGACGCCTGCACGGCGATCTCAGCGGTTTCCAAGTCGCGAATCTCGCCGACCAGGATGCGATCGGGATCCTGCCGGAGAATCGACCGCAGGCAGGCCGCGAAGCTGTTGCCGATCGAATGGTCGATCGGCACCTGGATGATGCCGTCGATGTCGTACTCGATCGGGTCTTCGGTCGTGATCAGCTTGTCTTCGATGTGATTCAATTCGCTGAGCGCGGAATACAGCGTCGTCGTTTTGCCGGAGCCCGTCGGCCCGGTGACGAGCACGATCCCGTTCGGCTTGCCGATCACCTTGCGGAAATCGGCCAGAATGTCCTGATCCATGCCGACCGCGTTCAGGTCGAGCTTCACTACGCTGCGGTCGAGCACTCGCATGACGACGCTCTCGCCGAACATCGTCGGCAGCACCGCCACGCGCAAGTCGACGGGATGTCCGCCGACACTGAGCTCGATGCGGCCGTCCTGCGGCAAGCGGCGCTCGGCGATATCGAGGTTCGCCATGACCTTGATGCGGGTCGTGATCGCGAAAGCCAGATGGCGCGGCGGCGGCACCATTTCGTAGAGCACGCCATCGGCCTTGATGCGGATCTTGAATTCGTTCTCGAACGGTTCAAAGTGCAAATCGCTCGCGTGGTCCTTGATGGCCAACAACAGCACCATGTTGAGGAGCTTACGGACCGGCGCGCTATCGGCCAGCGCTTCGACGCTGGTCAGATCGATCGGACCTTCTCTGCCGATCAACTCCGCGGCGGCGGCCAGTTCCTCGTCGTTCTCCATCTGGTTGATCACGTTCTCGACGCTGTCGGTCGAGGCCGCGTAATACCGGTCGAGGGCGACCTTGATGTCCCGTTCGGTCGCCACGACCGAACGGATGTCATAGCCCAGGAAGTTGCGCAGCTCGTCGACGATCGACAACTTCTGCGGATCGCACATCGCCACGACCAACGTGCCGTCGCGGAAGCTGATCGGGCAGATGCGATACAGTTGCGCCATCGGCTCGGTGACGTAGCCCAGCACTTCGGGCGGGATCACGACGTCCGCCAGGCTGATGGCCTGCATATTCAACTGTTCGGCCAGCGCCTGCGCCACCTGGTCGTCGGTGATCAGGTTCATTTCCTCGGCGACCTTGCCCAACAACATGTCGGGCCGATTGGAGTGCTGCTCTTCGAGCAACAGTTCCAATTGGTCGTCGTTGATAAAACCCAAGTCGACGAAAATCTGTCCGATACGGCGAATGGCCATGAGTGTCAGCGCTGAGGAGAATAGTCGTGAGTTTTGGTGTCAGTCGTGCGGCGTGAGTAGACGCTTGTTTTGAATGTCGAATTTCTAAATCCGAATGACGAATCAATGACGAATGCTTAAATGACTGAATGAAGGCAAATCACCGCTTCTTCGACATTCGGATTTCGTCATTCCTTTACTACCCGTGCCCGCCGGCGCCTTCAGGTTTCGCTGGTCCGCCGCCTTCGCCGTCTTCGTCGAACAGGCCGCGTTCCGCTGAAGCGATGCGGGCCGCCAGCTCCGCGGGGTTGTTGGACTTCGCCAAACATTCTTCCTTGATGCATGTACCGTTTTTCCAGAGCGAGAAGAGCGCATCGTCCATCAGGATCATGCCTTGCTTGGCGCCGGTTTGGATGGCCGACGTGATGCGGAACGTCTTGTTCTCACGGATCAAGTTGCCGATGGCCGGATTGACGACCAGCATCTCATACGCGGCGACGCGCCCGCCGCCGATCTTGGGCAGCAGGGCCTGCGACAAGATGCCGATGATCGACACGGAAAGCTGCGTGCGAATCTGGTCCTGCTGATTCGTGGGGAACACGTCGATGATGCGGTTCACGGTGCCCTGGGCGCCCGTCGTATGCAGCGTGCCGAACACGACGTGCCCCGTTTCGGCGGCGGTGATGGCCGCTTCGATCGTTTCCAAGTCGCGCATTTCGCCGACGAGGATCACGTCCGGGTCCTGACGCAATGCCCGGCGAATCGCCTCGGCGAAGCTCGGCACGTCGACGCCCACCTCGCGCTGATTGACCGTCGATTTCTGATGGTAGTGGTAGAACTCGATCGGGTCTTCGATCGTGATGATGTGATGATCGAGGGTCTCATTGATGTAATTGATCATGCTCGCCAGCGAGGTGCTCTTTCCGGAGCCGGTCGGTCCGGTCACCAGAAACAGCCCGCGGGGACGCGTGATCAACTCCTTGCAAACCGACGGCAAACCCAGCTGCTCCATGGTGAGGAACTTGTTGGGAATCTGCCGGAGCACCATGCCCACGTTGCCGCGCTGCTTGAAAATCGACACGCGGAACCGGGCCGCCGAGCCGAAAGCGAACCCAAAGTCCGCCCCGCCGACTTCCTGAAGTTCCTGCTGGCATCGCTCTGGGGCGATGCTCTTCATCAGGCCGACGGTGTCATCGGGCGTGAGCACCTTGGTTTCCAGCTTCCGCATCCGCCCGTGCAAGCGGACGACCGGCGGTTGGCCGACGGAAATGTGCAGGTCGCTGGCCCCTTGGTTGACCACGGTCTGCAACAACTTGTCGATCAGCAGTGTGCCCATACGCGGTTCGCAACACCCTCTGGCAAAGAATGAACTGGCGTGGTCAGAACCCAGGGCGGCAAACTGGCCTCGGCCGCCGTGGGTACGTCGAAAAAGTTAGCGCGGCGTCGGAGCGCGCGCCGTCACCGGTTGGCGACAACACGTCCCCACGCTTCACTAGCAAGTCAAACTTGGAATTCCGGCTATGAGAGATATGAATGCCCGCCCTGGGGAAAGGTCCATCAGCACGCGCGACGCTTGCTCATCAGCGCGGCCTAAGAGGCCCGGACCACTTCCCGTGACGCCTTCATTATTCGCTGAGTCGAATCACTCCGACAACTTTTTGCTCAATCTGTCTCAAAATTCGGTTGGCAACTCGGCGAGGCCCCGCCGCATTTAGCGTGGCCTAGGCGGCTCATCTCCTGGGCAACGCTTCCTATTTCATTTGCGAAGTGGACGGGCCGTCCGACGATCCATCGCAAGTCGCGATGGCTGCCACGCCAAGCTCAGGGGCGGGGCTTAGGCGACTCGATCACCCTCGGTCTTCTTCGAAACTCGTAGCACTTCTTCGATGCTGGTGATCCCTTTCATCGCTTTCAACATGCCGTCGCGGTAAAGGGTACTCATACCGGCCGCAACTGCCGCCTTACGAATGTTTTGTGACGATTCTCCCTTGAACGCCAGCTCCCGGATCTTGCCCGTCATGAGCATCATCTCGTAGATGCCCATGCGTCCCCGATAGCCCGATTTCTGACAGTTTCCGCAGCCCTTTCCCTTCATAAAGGTGGCCTTCGCGGCGGCCTCCGGTGAGATCCCCGCCGCTTCCAACTGAGCCTCGCTGGGCAGATACGGTTGCTTGCATTTCATGCAAATCACGCGCACCAAACGCTGGGCGAGAATGGCAATCACGCTGCTTGCGACCAGATATGCCGGCACGCCCATGTCGACCATGCGCGTAATAGCACTGGGCGCATCGTTCGTATGTAGTGTACTGAAGACCAAGTGTCCAGTCAAAGATGCTTGAATGCCCATCTCCGCTGTCTCGCTGTCACGCATCTCGCCGACCAAGATGATATTGGGCGCCTGCCGCAGCATGGAACGGATGATCCGCGCGAAGTCGAGCCCGATGCTGTGGCGAACTTCGACCTGATTGATGCCCGGCAGGTAGTACTCGACCGGGTCCTCGGCGGTGATGATTTTCCGGTCCGGGCGGTTCAAGTCGTTGAGCGCGGCGTACAGCGTCGTGGTCTTTCCGGAACCAGTCGGCCCGGTGACGAGGATGATCCCGTTCGGGCGTCGAATCAGGTTTTGCATCACCCGGAAGTCGGCCTCCGAGAGCCCCAGCTGCCGCAAACCGACTTTGATGCTGTCTTTATCCAGAATACGCATAACCACGGATTGACCGTGGTTAGTCGGCAGCACGCTGACGCGGAGATCGAGCTCTTTCTCGCCGACCGTCACCTTGATCCGCCCGTCCTGGGGGCGTCGCCGCTCGGCGATGTCCATCTTGGCGAGAATCTTGAGACGTGACAGCACGGCGCCCAACAACCGTCTGGGGGGGCTATCGCGTTCGACCAGCACGCCGTCGATCCGGTAGCGGACCCGGATGCGATCCTCAAATGGCTCAATGTGGATGTCCGAAGCCCGCAGCTGGACGCCTTCGGTGATGATCAACTGCACCAAGCGGACGATTGGCGCGCTGGTTTCGTCAACGATTTCCTCGCCCCCCCGGGCGTCATCGACCGTTTCCGTGAAGTCGATGGCGGTGTCCGTGAACTCCTGAAGCATGGAGTCGGCCGACTCGCCTTCGGTCTGCCCGTAATTGCGATTGATGGCCTCCAGGATTTGCTCGCGCGGCGCCAGGGCGATCCGCACGTCGCGATTCAGGATAAATCGCAGCTTTTCCTGGGTATCGTAATCGAGCGGATCGTCCACGATCACGGTCAGTGTGCCGTCGTTCTCGGCCAGCGGTAGGACGCAGTTTTCCCGCGCGACCGACTCCGGCAGCAACTCCACAACTGACGGCGGAATCTTGACTTCCGCGAGATTGACGTATTCCAGCCCGTGCTCCTGGGCCAACGCACGGGCCACGTCGTTGCTATCGGCATAACCGAGCCGGATCAGAGCGTCGGCGATTTTGGTGCGCTGCTGCTTGGCGAGCTGCTCGGCCTCCGCCAATTGGTCCGGGCTGATGATCTTCAGACGGATCAGGATCTCGCGAAAATCGAGCTTCTTGGCAGCCATAGTCCGTAGCTGTCCTTCTTGCTAAGTGGAGCTAGCCAGCCCGCGATGCGGGAAGCGTTCTCCGGGTAAACAGAACGAGCCCAGCCCAATGCGGAATTCCACGTTGCGGCGCGACGGCCGCACCGCAGGCGCAAACCATGGCGCACACAGCACTTCGATATCGCACTGTGATTACTACAGGCCGCTGCCCAACCGGTCGTGGAGAGGAGCGTTCCGAGGAGCGGCCCAAATGCCTCTTCCGTATTCCAATCGCCGAATTCGCTTCCGTGGCTCTCTGGCAACGGGGCCAGAAAATCGGCGATCGCCGCGCAACCGAACGACGCTAACTTCCGCAACAGTCCAGACTAATGATGGCTCAACGGCGTGTCAACCAAAGCCTGCCCAAAGCGCCATGATTGCCTGATTGATGAGACCTCATAACCTTGCGGCGGTTGACAAAAAAAGCCCTCCTCACCCGAAGCGGGGAGGAAGGCTGTTTGATTGGGTCGTCTAAGAGCGCCGCTTTGAACTAGCGGAACTTCGCGTCCGCGTCCAGAATCTGAGCTCGCAGCGACTCGCGCAGCCGGTCGAGTTCCGCCCGCAGTTCCTCGTTTTCCCTTTGCAGGTCGCGCTCCGGTTTGGGAGCGGATTTCCACGGTGAAGCCCCCACCGGGGACAACGACCATTCGAGGCCAGCCGTGCGGGCTTCGAGTCTCAGTTCCGTGGCGACTTCGCGCAATTGGTCGGCCCGGAAGTACATTTCGCAATCTTCCAGTTGATCGGCTGACTCGGCCATCTGCCGGCTCACTCGACGCAACAACAGAATCAACTCCTCGGAAGGCGCCCCTTGGGCCGTTTGTGGCGAGGCGCCAGGCGTCCAAGTGACGGCTTCGGAGGTGGCTTCGCACGGGGCGGCGAGGCATTCGCCGGCGGCTTCCGAGGCACGGACTTCCGCCACGAAAGCATCCTTTGCGGTTAATTCCGTCGTGGTGTCGATCGGCTGATAAACCGTGCCCATCAACGTACCGAGACCCATGCGATCGCGAATCTCCAGCAGAATCTCGGCTGGTTCGCCGGGCTGGATTTCGTCCTGCGGTTCCGCAACGGCGGGGAGCCTGTCAAAACTCAATCGCCCCTGCTGGTCGCAGCCGAAGTTGCCGCATTCAGGCTGCCACGATAACGAACTGCCGGACGGCGCCCCTCCGCTCGTAACGTAAGGACATTCGGAATCCAAATAGGCGGTCAATTCCACGCCACTTTCGCTGCCAGGGATCACGGTCCAGTCTCCCCAGCATCCCGACCAAAGGTTTTCGGATTGAGCATCGAGCCAGGTCAGAATCGAGTTGCAAGACTTGCAGCAGTTTGCGCAACAGCCGCCGTCGCACGAGGCCTTGTCACTTGGCATGGCAAACAATTCGGCCGGCGGCTCGTCGGCCAAGGTTTGGGAGGCTGAGCATAGCGACCATACGAGAGCCGCCAATCCGAGCGAGTGAAGTCCGTTCCGCTGTCGCATGGCGCAATCCTTTGTTCGAAAAACATTCCGAGATTCTGGCCGGGCCGCGAGAGCAGCCCGCCTCCGGAGCGGGCGGATTATAGGAGTGTCGCGCAATCGAACCCAAGACCAATTCGTCCCCTCTATTGCCACCACTTCCGACTTGTCTTGCGATTTGTTAAACCGTTGCAAATTCACATCTTAGAGTTGACAAGCGACCATAAACTTCGATCTTGCAAAAGGATTGCGGACGACCCAAGGGTGAAACCGCCTCATGCGGGGGATGCCGGAAGTGCGATGAAGCGAAGTGGAAACCTCGATACCGGACAAACCTTGCAGTTGTTTCTTACGTAGTGGCTCGCGTACACTGGCAGTGGTCCGCGGCATTGTGCGGACTGCCCAATTCAAATCGCGCCCGTATCTTTGCCGCCTATGAATTACCGCTCCCCGAACAACTTGTGCGCCAAAGCCGCGGATGTTTCGCGACTGGTAGCGCATTGGTTGCAGGTGGCGGTATTGGTTTGGCTTGGCGCGACACTCGTCTTGACCAATCCAGGCGTCGTCTTGTTAGTCGCGGCGAACCCTTATGAAACGGACGCTCCGGAGGAATCCGAACGGACGTCCATCGACGAGTCTTGCGCATCTTCCACGACGCGCCGGACTTGCCCGCGCCAACTGATCTGCCGCCGCGTCTTGATTTCGTGCGTGGCAATCGCTCCATCGACGCCGCTACCGGCGGCGGGTTCGCAAAGGCGACACGATTCTCGTCCCATGCCCGACGCGCAACTCGGCGCCGGCGTGCCGTTGCGCTGTTGATCGAGCGACAAGCTTCTCTGGCCGATTCTCGCCGCGTCACGTCTCACTGAACGACGAACCGCGGCGCTTCGATTGCCAATTCGCGTAGCTTTCGTGTGGCCGCGGCCGTTGTCGCGCACCGCGCCAGGGTTCGCGAATCGGCTCACCCTCACATCCAACCAGCGGTGCAAGCATGGAAAAGATCCTTCGCGGCGTCCACGAGTTTCAAACTCAGGACTTTCCGCCCCAGCGGGAATATTACGAAAAGCTCGCGGCCAAGCAGCAAAAGCCGATCGCGCTGTTCATCACCTGTTCCGATAGCCGCGTGATTCCGCATCAAATCACGCGCACGGAGCCCGGCGACCTGTTTCAATTGCGCACGGCGGGCAACATCATTCCGCCGTACGGCGCCGTGGTCAGCGGCGAAAGCGCCACGGTGGAGTATTCGATCGCCGTGCTGGGCGTGAAGAACATCATCGTCTGCGGTCATTCGCAGTGCGGCGCCATCAAGGCGCTGATCGAGGCCGAGAACCTGGATGAACTGCCGGCCGTGAAGAGTTGGTTCGCCCACGCGGAATCGACGCGCCGCATCGTGCGCCAAAAATACGAACACCTCTCGTCGGCCGAGCGAGCCGTCGCCGCTACGGAGGAGAATGTGCTCGTCCAGATGAACAATCTGAGCACGCATCCTTACGTCGCGGCCCGATTGGCAACCGGGGACCTGAACATCTATGGCTGGTACTACGACATCGCCACGGGCCAGATTCTGCAATACGATCAGCCGGAAGGCGAATTCCTGCCGTTCGACGGCGAAGTGCGGGCCGCGGCTCCGTTGCCGCTGCGCGGTCGCATGACTGGCAATGGGTTGAGACTCGCCAAGGCGATGAACGGGTCGGGCGAATGAACGGAAGATCGATGAAGGATTCGGAAACCAAGCCCGGGTTCGCACGCCATTGGCGCGACGACTTGTTGGCGTCCATCGTCGTGTTCCTCGTAGCGCTGCCATTGTGCATGGGCATCGCCATCGCCTCCGGCGCGCCCGTCGCTGCCGGGTTGGTCACGGGGATCATCGGCGGTCTGATCGTCGGCTCCCTCGCCGGAAGCCCGTTGCAGGTCTCCGGGCCGGCGGCGGGCTTGACGGTGATCGTCTACGAGTTGATCGCCAAACACGGCATTGAGACCTTGGGCGTAGTGGTGTTGTTCGCCGGGCTGATTCAACTTGCCGCCGGCGCTGCGCGGCTAGGGCAATGGTTTCGTGCTGTTTCGCCTGCGGTCATTCACGGCATGCTCTCGGGCATCGGCGTGTTGATCTTCGCCAGTCAATTCCACGTGATGGTGGATGACAAGCCGCGCGAGAACGGTGTGCGCAATGTCGCCACCATTCCTGAGGCGATCGCCAAAGGCTTGCCGCTGCCTGGGTTCGTGCCGCCGGAGATCCGCGCCGAGCGTAAGAATCTGCTGCGCGAGCTGGGAGACGTGCATGAGCGGCAATTCGAAATCGCCGCCTGGGTGGCGGAGCGCGTCTCGATCGCCGGCTCCGAAGAGGAGCATCAGCAGCAGGCCAAGTCGTTGGCGGAACTGGTGACTGCGCAAGAGGAAGTCCTTAAGCAACTGCATGGCGTAGAAGAGCGCATCGAAGAATTGAACGAGCATGATCCGGCGAAGGCAAATCGACCGGATCGTGAAGCCGCGCTCGCGGCCGCAGTCGTCGCCACCGAGGCCGCGCTCGCTGAATTGAAGTTGCCGCATACGGAGAAGGTAGAAGTTACCCAACGCACGGCCGTAGCGGCGATCGGCAACGTGGCGAACAGCCTCAAGAGCCATGAGTGGGCGGCGAAAGTCGGCATTCTGACGATCTTAGTGATCGTCGCCTGGCAGGCGCTTGCGCGCGGGCGACTCAAGATGGTTCCCGCGCCGTTGTTGGCCGTTGTGGCCGCAACGGCCGTGGCGGCTTGGCTGAGCTTGCCGGTGCTGTATGTGGAAGTGCCGGAACGCTTGATGGACGGGCTGCACATCGTCAATTGGACGTCGCTGCGCGATTTGCCGGTGGGCTCGTTAGCGCTGAATGCATTGATGATCGCTGTGATTGCCAGCGCCGAGACTTTGCTCTGCGCCTCCGCGGTCGATCGCATGCACTCAGGCCCGCGCACCAAGTACGACCAAGAGTTGATGGCCCAAGGTATCGGCAACGTGTTCACCGGCATGGTTGGCGGGCTGCCGATGACGGGCGTGATCGTGCGCAGCGCGGCCAACGTGCAGGCCGGCGGCAAGTCGCGGCTGTCGACCATTTTGCATGGAGCGTGGCTGCTGATCTTCGTCGTCGCGCTCGGCTTTCTGTTGAAGCTGATCCCCACGGCGTGCCTAGCCGGCATTCTGGTCTATACCGGCTATAAGCTGATCAATCCGAAGAGCTTCATTACCTTGTGGAAGCAGGATCGCGGCGAAGCGATCGTCTACGCGATCACCGTGATCATGGTCGTCAGCACCGATCTGTTGATCGGCGTGGCGACCGGCATTGTACTGGCTGCGCTCAAGTTGGTACTCACCTTCTCGAACCTGCGCGCCAAGCTACAAGTGAACGCTGCGGAATCTCGTGCAATGCTTTCGCTGGCCGGAGCTGCGACGTTTATTCGGCTCCCGGTGCTGGTCGACGAGCTGGATCGCGTGCCGGCAGGCGTCGAGCTGCATGTCGACTTCCAGCGGCTCGACTTTATCGATCACTCGTGCCTGGAAACCTTGATGAACTGGGCAAAGCAGCACGAGTCGAATGGGGGGCGACTGGTGATCGATTGGGACTCGCTGCACGCGCGCATCGGTCGCGATGCAGCGCATTTGGCGCCGTCGATGGAGTCGCGCCCTCTACCCAGGCCGCATGTGGGCGCGACGAAGGAATAGCCAGGCGCAAGCTATGTGTTTTGTCAAAGTTTGAAGTCCGAGCTACTTGAAAGCGTGGGTGGCTGGGGTCGAGCGTACTCGCTTGCCCCCGGCGCGCTGGATCTGGGGGCGAATGAGTACATTCGACCCCAGCCACCCTGCCAACAGGCTGACGCCCCGCAGAGTTTGCCTGATCGGCATGACCGTTCCATCGCCGCGCGTCGGCCACTCTTTGCGACGGCTTTTGCCGTTGCGACCGTCGTGATCGCTTTGTCCTTGCGACGATAGAAGCCCATGGCGGTGCGCTCCCATTGCGTCGCCATGCTTCTGGCAAAGGATGGCGGTATGAAGCGTCATGGATGGAAGCTGTTCGCGCTTTGCGGCATGTTGTCCTGGTCCGCCACGGCTTCGGCCGACGGCGTCATTCGCGACGGACTTGGAGCGCGGTCGACCGGACGCGGCGGCACGAACATCGCTTTCGCCGATACGGGCGTCATCATCTACGACAACCCAGGCGGCATGACGAACGTCGCCGGTTGCGGACTGGCCGAGGCTGGCTTCGATATCCTGCTGCCCAGTACCGTCTATGGCGACGCCGACAATCCGGGCGGCGTGGACGGCGCTGACAACCCGTTTCCCGCGGGGCAGGTCTCGATTATTCGCAAGTTCAATGGGGGGCGTCTGGCGCTCGGCGCCGGCTTCTTCGCGCCGGCCGGATTTGGTTCGGACTACTTGATGAACGGCCCGGCGCCTTTTTTCACGGGACCGCAACAGTACAAGTCGCTCGGCATGATGATGAAGCTATTGCCCGGCGCCGCGTATCAGGTGACCGATCGCTTGAGCGTGGGAGCGACGCTCGGCGTGGGCATTAACCACATGGAGCTCGAGGGGCCGTACTCGCTGCAGTCCCCCGGCCAGTTACAGGGGACGCCGGCGCTGTTTGACTTGCAAGCGACCGGCGCCGCGCCCGTTTGGTCCGTCGGCATGCAGTACAAGGCGAGCAAGCGCACGACCTTGGGCCTGACCTACATCGCGGAGACGCGGTTTCACAACCACGGCGACACCGTGATGCAGATTCCGGGCATCGGCGTGAACGAATATCAAACCGACCTGCAAGTCACCTGGCCGCAATCGCTCGGCTTGGGCGTAAAGCACAAGCTGCTACCGCAATTGACGGTGGCGGCCGATGTGATCTGGTTCGATTGGTCGAACGCCAAGGAAAGCTACACGGCCAGCTTCAGCGAGCCGACTAACCCCGTTGTCGGCTCATTGGCGCCCACGCTGACGGAAGAATACCCGCTGAATTGGCGCGACAGTGTGACGGTGCGTCTCGGGTCCGAGTACTACCTGTGCGGCCACCGTACACTCCGCGCGGGCTACGTATATCATCGCAACCCGATCCCGGATGAGACGCTCACGCCGTGGATTCAAACAACGCTGGAGCACGGCGTGTCCGCGGGTTACGGCTGGCGCTTCAACCGCGTGTGGAATCTCGACGTCGCCTATCAATTCAACTGGGGCAACCCGCGCAACGTCGGCGACAGCAGCTTCATCGGCGACGACTTCAGCAACAGCCGCATGGTAACCGAGGCGCACTGGGCGTACTTCAGCGTGATGCGGCCGTTTTAGTGAATACTCGGGCGATGCATGAGAATTCACCACGGAGGCACGGAGACTCGACCTCCGTGCTCTCTGGTGCCTCCGTGGTGAAGTATTTGAATTAGAGCAGGCCCTTGAGCGCCGAGATGGCTGCTTCGTAGTTGGGGTGTTCGGCGACTTCCTTGACTTGCTCGGCGTAGGCGACTTTGCCGTCCTTGTCGAGGACGAACACGCCGCGGGCCAGCAGTTTGAGTTCTTCGATCAGCATGCCGAACTTCTGGCCGAAGTTGCGATCCTGGTAGTCGCTGGCGACGCGCATGTTCTTGATGCTCTCGGCGCCGCAGAAGCGATTCATCGCGAACGGCAGGTCGAGGCTGACCGTGACGGCGTTGATCTTGTCGCCGAACGAATTCAGCTCGTCATTGAACTTCTTGGTCTGCGCGGCGCAGACCGGCGTGTCGAGCGACGGCACGACGCTGATAAAGCTCGGCTTGCCCTTCAAGTCGGCGAGCGTGAGGGTCTTCAGTCCCCCTTCGAAGTAGTGCAGCGTGAAATCAGGCGCAGCCTGGCCAGCCTGTACGGCCTCGCCAGCGAGGGTGAGCGGGGTGCCCTTGAAAGTGACGGCGCCGGAGCGTGACATGGTCGAATTCCTTGAACGTGAAGGTCACAACGCGGAAGCTGCCCTGGCAACGACGCCATGCGGGGCAAAATCGCGTCAAATGGTGTGCTGGTCGCAAGTAAGGCCCGTAATATCGCACACCATGGCGTCGCGACAAGGGGCCGCACGCATTCCGCCGGCCCTCAGCGAGCGGACCGATTGACTCTGCTCATCGTGCCGGCTTTGCCGCTTGCAATGCTACTATAAGCGGATATGATACTAGCCGTCCGCTCCGTGGTTCGCCCCTCACGTCGCGGCGCCCACAGTCGTTGCTTGCCATCCAATAGCGGGGCGAATTCGCCTTTTGCTGTGAGGAGGAGCGGCAATGATTCAGCTTGCGCCCGGCTGGGAATTGGACGTCGAACGGGGACCCGATTGGCTCTTTGTCCGGGTCCGCTGCCCTGATCTGCCGGTGGACGAACTGCCCCTGTTGGCGGACGCCATCTGGCGATTGATGACGCAGCACTTCTGTTATCGCCTCGTGCTGGAATTGAACGAAGTTCGCCTCCTGCACAGCCGCCTGATCGGTCAACTTGTGCTGCTGCACAAGCGCCTGGCCAATCACGAAGGCGGCATGCTGCGGGTCTGCGGATTGTCGCCGGAGAACCGCGCCGTGTTGGAGATGAGCCGGCTCGAACGCCGCTTCCCCAACTACGAGAACCGCGAACAAGCCGTGATGGGACATCGGCCTGCGCAGCCGCGCTGATTGGCGCGTTGTGACCGTTCGGCGTTGTACGAGAAAAAGCCCAGGGAAGGCCCTCGGAGTCTTCGCAAGGTGGTTAGACTTTGGGTGGCCTTCCCTGGGCTTGTTGCGCACGACGATCGATTTGAACTACTACGCGGCAGTGAGCTTCGACAGCGCCACTTCCAGCGCCTTGCGCAGTTGCGGGTCGCTATCTTGCGCCGGGGGCGGCGCCATGGGAGAACTTCTGCGGATCACGTCCCGCTCGCGGCGGCGGCGGACCATTTCCTTGAATTCATCTTCGGTGAGTTTGACTTCGTTGCCTTCATCCGGACGCACGCCCCAGTCCCCGGTGTTCTGATCGCGGGGGCCGCGGCGATGGATATTCTTGCCGCTCGGTCGCCAGAAACTGGCCGTGGTGAGCTTGAGCACGCTGCGCCCGCCTTCCAGCGGCAGCACTTCCTGGACGCTCCCTTTGCCCCAGCTTTGTTCGCCGACGACGATCGCAGCACCGTGATCCTGCAAACAGGCCGCGAAGATTTCCGCGGCGCTAGCGCTGTATTCATTGATCAAAATGACTACCGGACGTTTCGCGTCCCAAAGCGTGCCTGAGGTTGCCGTGAAGCGTTCCACTTCCACGCCGCCACGTCCCCGAGTGCTGACAATCACGCCGCTATCGAGAAACATGTCGCATGTTTCCGTGGCGGAGTGTAACAAGCCGCCCGCGTTATCGCGAAGGTCGAGGATCACCGCCCGGGCGTTGTGTTCGTTGAGCCATTCCAAGGCGGTTTGCAACTCATCGATCGTTTTCTCACCGAACGAGCGGATCCGCACGTAGCCGATGCGGTCCTCGCGTTCCAGGAAGAAGCTCCATTGGTCGTCCGCCTCGTGGCCGTCGCCGACGACGCTTTCCACGGCGATTTCGGCGCGGACCAGCGTCATCTCTAACGGCGACGGTTCGCCAGCGCGCTCGATTTTCAGCCGCACCATTTCACCGATCGGGCCGCGCATGCGATCCGTGGCGTCTTCCATCGATAGCTGAGCCGTATCCTCTCCGTTGATTTCCAGGATCACGTCGCCGGGCATGATGCCCGCGTTGTAGGCGGGCGTGTTGTAGAGCGGGCTGGTGATCGTGAGCCGGCCGGTCTGTTCGTCTTTCAGAACCGAAACGCCTACGCCGCCGAATTTTTGTTCTAACTCGGATCGCAGCGCATCGGCCTCGCGCGGCGGGATGTAGGCCGAATACTCGTCGCCCAGGGAGCCGACGATCCCATTGAGCGCCGCCTCGAACATCCGCCGGTCGTCGGTCGGTTCGAGGTACTTCCGATCGATCTGGTCCATCACCTCGGCATAAGTGCCGAACATCTTGGCGTACCGACCGCCCTGCAGTCGGGCCTCGTTAAAACAGATCAGCGAAGCGCCGCAGACCAGGAACAGGGCAAAGAGATTGCGGGGTGTCATGGCGGGTCACCAAAATCCGTCCAATGGTAATGCCCGTCATCATAGCGAATTCGCGTCCGTGGAAAACGAAGCAGGCCGCCGAATCCTCGGCGGCCTGATCCATTGCTATCCGAAATCGCGGTCGCGGGACCGCGGATACGGCCTTAGCCGCAAGTCGAGCCATTGCAAACCGGGGCTTCGCAGGCCGGAGCGCAGCACTCGCCGCAGCTACGACGCGAACGGCAACGACGGGCACGACGGCAACCGGCGTCCGCCGATTCCGCAACCGCCAGCACGCCAGCGACGACCAACAAGCCCAAGGCAATCAGCTTCGAGAACCGCTTCATGGAAATGTCCCCTCTGAGAGTGAAAAACTCCATCGGGCCGGCTCTCATTGCCGACCTACTTTGGAAAGAGGGGCAGCATAGCGGGACCTTGAGGCGCGAAAAAGGGGGGTGGAAGGCCTGTTGCCGGCCCTCCAGATCGATAAGGTTTTACGATTGCGTAGGTTACGAAGACAAAATTAACCGGAGATTCGGCCATAAAATCCCCCACGACGGGGAGTGTTGGATCGCCAGTGGCGGTGCATTTCCTGTCAGGTCATCCAGCGCACCAACTGGTCGCCGAGCGAAGGCGAGAGCTGCGAAATGGCGAACAATAAGCGCGCCGTGCGAGGGTAAACCAATTCGCGGCGGCGGCGTTCGCACCCATCCAAGATGCGTTGCGCAAGCCAAGTTGGATTGAGCGCGCTGGTCTTCACGCCCGCGCCGGCCGTCGCCGCTTCGGCGGGGATATTGTCGAGCCGATCGGTATCGCGTTGGCGAGGCTCGGTGCGAGCAATCGGCCCCGGGCAAACGAGCATTACGTGCAGACCTTGCGGTTCCAGTTCCAATCGCAGTTGTTGGGTGTAGCCCGTGACCGCGAATTTGGCGGCGGCGTAGGCGCCCAGCCAGCGCGCCGCCGATTTGCCGGCCAACGAGCCGATATTCACCAGGTGGCCGCGCCGGGAGATCAGTTCCTTGGCGAACGCCCGAGTACAGATGACGGTCGAGATCAAGTTCACTTCGAGCAAGTGCCGAAAGTCGTCCGGCGTCGTTTCTAGGGCGGCGCCGCGGGCGGACTTGCCGGCGCAGTTCACCAGCAGGTCCACCCGGCCAAGGCGGTCTAAAGATTCCTTGGCCAGGTCATGGACTTCAGCCTCGTTCGTCACATCCGCGCGGAAGGCATGGGCGTCGCCGCCGGCCTGGCGAATGCGTTCCACGGCGGCGTCCAGTGCGTCGGCGCCGCGGGCGGCCACGACAACTTTCGCGCCCGACGCGGCCGCCGCTTGCGCGATGGCGAAGCCCAGCCCAGAGGAAGCGCCCGTGACTACGACTCCCTTGCCGGACCAATAGCTGGACATGTTGGAATCGTTGGCCGGACGGGGGAGTGGAATCCAAACGTGGTAGAGTAGGCTGAAATTGTAGGGGAAACCAACGCGCGTTGAAGCGGCCCATGCCGGCCGGGCGCGATGGCCCAGGAAATTTGCGGGCCAGTCGTTATTCAATGAGTACATTCACGACCGCTAATCGCTAAGAGGATATGACGATGGACACCGCGGCGCCTGAAACGGATGTCGCTCGTCTGGTGAAGACGTATCAGGCGGGTGTCTGGCGTTACTTGCGGGCGTTGGGGTGCGAGGCGTCGACGGCCGACGACCTGACGCAGGAGACGTTTTTGACAGTCCTGGAAAAGCCCTTTTCGGACTTCAATCCAGCGGCCACGGCGGCCTACCTGCGAACCGTCGCGCGGAACCTGTTCATCTCCTTGCAGCGTCGGGCGAATCGCAGCATCTCGGTGGCCGATCTGGATGAGTTGGATCTGGATTGGAGCCGTTGGGCGGGGGACGACGCCGGGCAACACCTGCTCGCGTCGCTGAAGGAATGCCTTCAAGCGTTGGGCGAGAAGGCGAAACGGGCGATTGAGTTGCGGTATCAAGAAGAGGCCTCGCGGGCTGGCATTGCCACTTCGCTCGGCATGAGCGAGGACGGGGCGAAGAACTTGTTGCAACGGGCAAAGCAACAGCTCCGCGAGTGCGTGGAACGGAAACAGAGATAGGCGTCATGTCGGGTACTCACAAAGATCGAATTCTCGAGGTCTGCCTGGAAGAACTCCTTTCCGGGCAGTCTCCTCCAGATTTGACGGACCGTGTGCTCCGCGCCGCCGCCGCTCGTCGAGTGGCTGCCAACGGAGCGCATGGGCAGAAGTCCGTCGCGATCCCACCTTCGCCGGTCGGCTCGGGGCAGGCGGCCGGCGAAGGTGTTTCGTTTAGCGTGCCGGAAATCTCGGCGCCCATCGTCACGGTCGCCGCCACAAGCAGCGTGGCGAGTCGCTATCCACAGCGCCGGCGAAATGCATTGCCGTGGATGCTGGCCGTGGTGGTGGCCGCGAGCCTGCTGCTCGCGCTCGGCATGTTTCTGAATCGCGGCGATAACGCCGCGCAGATCGCCGAACAACCGAAGCCGCCTTTGGACGGCAAGGCCGCGCCGGATGAAGCGCCGCAGTTAGCCCAAGAGCCATCGACTCCGGAAGCCATGCCAGCGCCGGCCGACGATTCGCCGCTGGAAGACCAGGCGCCGGTCGTGGTCAAGATCGCGCCGGGGAACGACGGTTCCAATTCCCCCGACGAATCTGCTACTGAAGCGGTGGCGGTCGCCGAGCGAACGCTCGCTACGCCGGACGCCGAAGTCGTCGCTTTTATCGACGCGGAAATTCGCAAAGCCTGGCAGGCGGCGGCCGTGGGGCCCTCGCCCGACGCGACCGATTCGGAATGGTGCCGTCGCGTTTACTTGGATCTGCTGGGCCGCATTCCGACGATCGACGAGTTGCAGCAGTACGCGAACAATCGCACGAAAGACAAACAGGAAAAGCTGGTCGACGAGCTGCTCAGTTCCGATCGTTACGCCGAGGAATACGCGCGGAATTGGACCACGATCTGGACGAACTCGCTGATCGGGCGCTCTGGCGGGGCGAATAACAACAGCATCGCGAATCGCGCCGGGATGCAGCAGTACCTGCGCCGTTCGTTCCAGCGCAACAAGCCGTATGACGAGATGGTCACCGAGTTGGTCAGCGCTGAAGGTTCCGGCCGCCCTGGCGACGAGAACTACAACGGCGCGGTGAACTTCATCGCCGACAACTTGCAGGACGACGCCACGGCCGCCACGGCGAAGACCGCCCGGCATTTCCTCGGCATGCAGGTGCAGTGCACGCAGTGCCACAATCATCCGTTCAACGATTGGAAGCAGAATCAATTCTGGGAGTTGAACTCCTTCTTCCGGCAGGCCCGCGCGACGCGCACCGGCACGGGCGACACCGCGGGCGTCACGTTAACCGACGTGGATTTCCGCGGCGAGAGCGGGCAGCAGCCGGATGATGCGGAGATCTATTACGAGTTGCGCAACGGCACCGCCGCCACGGCTTATCCGGTGTTCGTCGACGGACAAAAGATCGCGAACCGCAGCGGGCGCGTCGCCGCGGTGCGCCGCCGCGCCGAACTGGCGAAGTTCATCGTGCGGTCGCCGAACTTTGGCCAGGCGATCGTTAACCGGATGTGGTCCCACTTCCTCGGCCATGGCTTCACCAAGCCGATCGACGACATGGGACCGCACAATCCGCCCACGAATAGTGAGTTAGTCGCGCGATTGGGCGTCGAGTTCGCCGGCGGCGGACATGATCTCAAGCGTTTGATGCGGTGGATCGTCCTTTCGGAGCCGTACGCGCTCTCCAGCACCTACGGCAAGCGCTACAAGAATGAGAAAGATGACCCCTCGATGGGCGAGAAGCCGCTGTTCAGTCACTTCTATATGCGGCAGATGGAAGCCGAGCAGATGTATCAATCGCTGCTCGTGGCCACGGAGGCCGACAAGACGCAAGGCAGTTACGAAGAGCAGGAACGCACGAAGACCGAATGGCTCGCGCAATTCACTCTCGCCTTCGGCACGGATGAAGGGGATGAAGCCACGACGTTCAACGGCACGATTCCGCAGGTGTTGATGATGATGAACGGCGAGATCACCGAACACGCCGTGAACGTCGAGCCAGGCAGCTTCCTGCACAAGCTGGTCTACGAGAGCAATGACCGCGCGGAGAGCTTGGACCGGCTGTATCTGGCGGCGCTGGGGCGCCGGCCGACGGGTCAGGAAATCCAGGCCGCTAACGACCTGCTCGATGCCCGTGGTGGAGACACCGCGGCCGCGATGCAGGACGTCTGGTGGGCGCTGCTGAACAGCGGCGAGTTCATTTTCAATCGGTAGGGGGCAAGAGGGAGGAGAAAAGGAGCAGAGGAGTAATGGAGTATTCGAAGCACGGACTGGTGGAGAAGTAGGTCGGCGGGAGGTGAAAGGTGACGGTGGAGGAGTAACGGCCAGTGAGCAAGATTCTTTGCTCCTTTACTCCTCTGCTCCTTTTCTCCTCAATCCACACGGGGCAAACCACATGACGGGCAATTGGTCGGGGCTCCCCTCGGGGATGACCCGGCGACATTTTATGCGGCATCTGGCCGGCGCTTCGGCGCTGGTCTTACCGGCGACTTCGTTCACGCGTTCGTTGCACGCGAACGTCGACAAGTTGCGCAAGAATCACAAGGCCGCCATCTTGTTGTGGATGGGGGGCGGACCTTCGACGTTGGACCTTTGGGATCTGAAGCCAGGCGCGACCACTGGCGGGCCGTTCAAGCCAATTTCGACGACCGGCGACGTCCAGATCAGCGAACATCTGCCTTTGATTGCCAAGCAGATGAAGCATCTGTCGATCGTCCGTTCGATGAGCACGCGCGAAGCGGATCACGATCGCGGTCGTTACTACATGCACACCGGCTACGTCCCCAACTCGAGCATCGAACATCCGAGCTACGGCGCGGTGATCAGCCACGAATTGATTGAGACGCGTCCGGAACTGCAAGTTCCGCCGTTCGTGTCGATCGGCGGCGGCAGCGAAGGTCCGGGTTTCCTGGGCATGACCTACGCTCCGTTCGTGGTCGGCTCCAACGGCGACGTACGGAACTTGAAGGTGGCATTGCCGGAAGATCGGTTGATGCAGCGGATGAAAATGCTGCAGATGTTGGAAACTGGTTTTGCATCGCAGAACCGCGGCGAGCTGGCCAATGACCACGCCAAGGTGCTCGAGAAGACCGTATCGCTGATGACCAGCGAGCAGATGAAATCGTTCAAAGTGGATCAGGAACCGCAGGCCGCGCGCGATCGTTATGGCAACACCGGCTTCGGCCGCGGCTGCTTGATGGCGCGCCGGCTCGTGGAGGCGGGCGTGCCGTTCATCGAGGTCGATTTCGGCGGTTGGGACAACCACGCCGGCATCTTCCCAACGTTGCAGAACCAGAAGCTGCCGGAACTGGACATGGCGATGAGCGCGTTGGTCGAGGACCTCGCCGAGCGCGGCCTGCTTCAGGATACGGCGGTGATTTGGATGGGAGAATTCAGCCGCACGCCGCAGATCAACGGCAACGCCGGACGCGATCACTGGGCGCGCAGTTGGAGCGTCGTCGTGGGTGGCGCCGGCATGAAGGGGGGCATCGCCGTGGGCGAGACTAATGCCACGGGCACGGCAGTCGTCACCAAGCCGTATTCGTCGGAAGACCTGATGGCCACGGTCCTCAAGTCGCTCGATATCCCGTTGGAAACGACCTACACGAGCAAGAGCGGCCGGCCGATGAAGATCGCCAACAGCGGCAAGGTGATTGAGGAACTGTTTGCGTGAGCGGAGTGAGGAGTGGGGAGGAAAAAAGGAGTAGAGGAGTAAAGCAGGCAAGAGCGAACACAAATCAATTTGCGGCGAGTGGCGTTGAGCTACTTCGCTGCATAACCGTACCCCGAATGACTCCCGAATCAGGGGGCATCCGCTGCGCCCATAGCAAGCGCTCTGCTATGGGCGCTTTTTTTGCGCAGATGGTTCACTTGGCCGGAACGCGGGATTACATGGGCGGGGCCGCTCCGGATTTTCACCGCGGAGAACACGGAAGAGGAAGGAGACGGCAAACCTTTATGAACTGCGGAGGCGCTGAGACGCAGAGAGAGAGTCTTGAATGTCGACGAACTGAGAGCTTATGGTCACTTGCCAACTTCGCAGTTCGACCATTCAACTTTCGAGATTCGTCATTCATTCCACATTCCACCTCTCTATTCCGCCAGGTCCGGGATCAGCATCGCCGCCGGGCGTAGACTTACCGCTGTTTTGGGTGGCGGATCCGAGGCGGCTTCTTTGAGGAGTTCCTCTTGCGCGCGGCAGGGGATTTCATCCGGCGTCGGGCGCAGACGTGTGTAGGAGCCATCGGCGTTTAATACGCGGGCTTTCACGTTGTCGCGCAAATAGACCGGCAAGAAGTCTTGCAGGACACGGTCCTTGAGCACTGCCGACTCGATCGGGAACATCACCTCGACACGACGGAAAAAGTTGCGCGGCATCCAGTCGGCGCTGGAGAGGAAGACTTCGGCTTCGTCCTCGACGCCGAACACATAGATGCGGCTGTGCTCCAGGAAGCGATCGACGATGCTGCGCACGCGGATACGTTCCGACACGCCGGGCAAGCCCGGGCGGAGGCAGCAAATGCCGCGCACGACGAGGTCGATTTCGACGCCCGCCTGGCTCGCGCGATAGAGCGCCTGGATGACGTGGTTGTCGACGAGTGCGTTCATCTTGGCGAAGATGTAAGCTGGCCGGCCTTCCTGCGCGCGGGACGTCTGTGCTTCGATCAACTCGATGGTGCGACGATGCAAATCGGTCGGCGCGACAATCAACTTGCGCCACGGTCGCCCTTGTGAATAGCCGGTCAGCAAATTGAACAACGCCGAAGCGTCGTCCGTCATATCATCGTTGGCTGTGAACAAGCCCAAATCGGTGTAGACGAGCGCCGTCGTGGGATTGTAGTTGCCGGTCGCCAGATGCACGTAGCGGCGCAGCTCCTCGCCTTCCTGGCGGATGACCAGCGACAGCTTGCAATGCGTTTTCAAGTCCAGGAAGCCGAACACCACGTGGACGCCGGCGGTTTCCAGTTTGCGGGCCCAGCCGACGTTGGCTTCCTCATCGAACCGGGCTTTCAATTCCACGAGCGCCGTGACGTGCTTGCCGTTTTCGGCCGCCAGGATCAGCGCCCGGGTGATGGGCGAATCGCCGCTGGTGCGATAGAGCGTTTGCTTGATGGCCAGCACCTTGGGATCTTTCGCTGCGCGATTGACGAACTCGACCACGGGGTCGAACGACTCGAACGGATGATGGAGCAGCACGTCGTGCTTTTTGATCGCGGCGAAGATATCCCCGCCGGGGCGCTCGCCGCCGAAATAGGCGACGGGCGTGAAGGCGGGATCGTGGAGATGTTCCTTGCCGGGAATCTTCAACAACCCCGTTAGCGCCGTCAGGTCGAGCGGGCCGGGGATGCGGAAGACCTCGTTGTACGTATCGTTGGAATCGGCGAGCGCGACGCGCATCTCCTCGTCTTCGACGATCATCCGCACGAGTTGCTCGCTCCCCCCTTCGGCGACTTCCATCCGCACCGCCGCGGCGCGTTGGCGCGCCTTGATGCGCTCGTCAATCAGTTGCAGCATGTCGTCCGATTCCTGCTGCAACAATTCCAGATCACTGTCGCGCGTCAGGCGGAATGTCGTGCTGGTCAGGATCTCGAACCCGCCGAACAACTCCGGCAAGCGCGAACTGACGGCGTCCTCCAGGAGAATGAAGTCGTGCTGTTCCCCTTCGCCGACCGGCACCAGCCGTGGCAACACTTGCGGAACTTGCACGACGGCGAACAATTCCTTTGGCCCGAGCGCCTTTTGCCGGCGCAACATCACGGCCAGGTAGAGTCCGCGGTTGTGAAACCTTGGGCTGGGGTGCGCCGGGTCGACGGCCATGGGAGTTAGAATCGGCATCGCGCGGTCGACGAAGAACTTGTCCAACCGCCGACGTTGGCCTTCGTTCAGGTCTTCCGGCTTGAGCAGTCGAATTCCCTCGGCCGCCAGCAACGGCACGATCGATTCGTTCCAGCAACGGTATTGCGCCGTGACCAATTCTTGCGTGCGACGCGCGATGCGTTCCAACTGCGCCAACGCCCGCAGTCCGTCCGGCGAAAAATCCTGCGGGGCGCCGTCGCCAAAGGCCTGCTCGCGCAGGCCGGCCACGCGGACCATGTAGAACTCGTCCAGGTTGGAGCTAAAGATCGCCAGGAATTTCACCCGCTCCAAGAGCGGCGTGCCTGGGTCCTCGGCCTCCTCCAGCACGCGCGCGTTGAACTCCAGCCAGCTCATCTCGCGGTTGATGAAGTGCTCCGGCAACATTTCGCGGCCTTCCACGGTGCGGCTCCTGCGGTTCGTAACTGTTGCCAGCGTTCAATTCCCTAGGGAAATCATAAGCCGGTCCCCGGGGGCAGGCCAATGCGTTGCGCCGCGGCTTGCCAGCCGCGCCGGAGCCCCGGTTTTCTTGACGGTTCCCGTTCGCGTGCCTATAGTTGCGCTTGATGGGGAAGTCCGCTGCCAGCGCCCGAATTGAAAAGAAAGCGCCTCTTACGGAGGACCGGGACGCATTGCGCTCGGCCCTGGAATCGGCTGGCTGCCGCTACACGCAGCAACGTGCGGCGGTTTTTGAACACCTCTCGCAGGTTCACACCCATCCTTCTGCGGAAGAGGTTTACCTGTCCGTCCGGCAATCGCTGGCGAAGATTAGCCTGGCGACCGTCTATAAGGCCCTGGAGGCCTTGGTCGAGGTCGGTTTGGCCAACAAGCTGACGTACGGTGACGACGCCGCTCGCTACGAATTTCGCGAGAGCGAGCACTATCACCTCCGGGACGTGGCGACCGGCGAGGTCCACGACCTGGCCACGCCTTTCGACCCCGACCTGTTGAAAAAGCTCGATCCCCGCCTCTCGGAGCGTCTGGCGGCGGCAGGGTTTCAGATCACTGGCTACCGGCTGGAAGTTTTGGGGC